>Ga0334889_1000236_pt1 | contig 92441 bp, 70 predicted proteins | sample GraSluR1_MG_2_FD_207222 | JGI IMG/M metagenome (GOLD analysis project Ga0334889, IMG submission 207222) | Sludge microbial communities from methane-producing bioreactor in Wageningen University, Netherlands - Granular Sludge_8_08-R1 | ecosystem: Engineered > Bioreactor > Anaerobic > Unclassified...
TCATTTTATGAGACAGCTTATAAAAGCAGATATATTTGTCAAGTGCTGATTTAACGATATTTGCTTATACGTATTATAGCCAGTACATATTATCGTTATTTGGTATTTGGTTTTCACACAGTCTCCAAGCCCACGTCTCTACGAAAATGGTTTCGTTCGTCAACCGAGGTGCTCTTTTCTTTGTGGCTGCGACCGAGCTCGGCGAAGCCAAACAGTTTCTTCGAAGCAGCATCTCGGACGGTTTTATTAACGTTGTTTTTTGCAATGCCGGATAAAAAAAACGGGTTATCCGATTTTATCGGTGAGTAATTTACCTCATGGCGAGTTATAAACATATGAAACATCACTAAAAACCTCTCATAAGAATCACATCTAACAGATTATCATTGTGGTTGTTAGCATATCTGTCCGGATTGGGTGAATCCTTTTTTCCGGTAAAAGGTTGAAAGAGACTGAAAGTTTCAGGTCAGAAACCAGGGAAACAAGCATAGTCAGTTGAAAAGAGATAGAAAAAGCAGCAAGAATGAGTTATCCTTGCTGCCTGCAAAATAGCTTAAAGTATTAATTACAACCTGTTGTTACGGGGCAATCCTAACGACTCTGAGACCGCGGTGGTGGTTTCCGTTGCGCGGGAGGGTATGGGTACGGTGGGAGACACGTGCCCGGGAAGAGAGCTGAGTATAGCTTCCGCCGCGTTCAACTTTCATGGTGCCGGTTTCCGGACCTGTAGGATTGATCTTGTCTTCGCCGGTGTAGAGATCACGCCAGTCCCAGACCCATTCATACACATTTCCCGACATGTCAAAGAGTCCGAAAGCATTAGGGTTTTTGCTACCGACGGGCTGTGTGCTTCCCCCGGCATTACCGCTGTGCCAGGCGACATCATCGGCAAAGTCACTTCCTGAATACAGGTAGTCTGGATTATTAGTACCGGCTCTGGCAGCAAATTCCCATTCGGATTCGGTGGCCAGACGGTAGCCGTCAGCCTGCCAAGCAGCAATAACAGCACTCCAGCTTGCACTTGTGGAAGTAGGTATTTCACCCCAATCATCGGGGTTAGTAGAGCCATCGATCGTGTAAACAGGGGTCAATCCTTCCTTGATACTTCTTTTATTGCAATAGACAAGGGTTGCATACCAGTTTATGCTCTCCACCGGATGTTCAGGTCTGCCGCTCAAAGCGGAAGGGTTATTATCCATGACATCGATCCATTCCAATTGAGTTACCGGGTATTTTCCGAGATAGAAATCGGAGATAGTCACCTGATGAACCGGAAGTTCGTCTTCAATACCCTCTCCGCGGGTATCACCGATATTGATGGTACCTCCGGGAAGGAAGACCATTTCAGGGATCGTGTATCTTGCAGCAGCAACATCGCTGGGATTCCAGTCTTCATGATAAGCTCTGGCCTTAAGAATCGTGGAGTGAGCAATTTCAACGGGTTCGGTATATTCGGGAGATGATTCTGAGGGATTGCTGCCGTCTGTCGTATATCTGATTACAACTTCTTCGATCTCACAGGTTATGGTGACAAACTGGGTAGTAAGATAGATCATACCAGGCGGGTCAAAGAGTGTATCCGGCAGAGTCTTTTTAGCTTCTGTACTATCACTGCAGGCAGTAAGCAGCAGCAGCGAGCAGCAGAGCAATAAGTAAAAAATATGATTTCTTTTCATCTAAATACTCCTAAGAACATTTTTAGTGTTCATATTCTTATCTCCGGTTGTCTGTCAACTCCAAAATCGGCTCTTTCTCACTTCAAATAAGGATAGGAGAGTTATGAGTATGGATTCAACTGAAAAAGGGAGTCTCGAAACAGTTCAGGATAATGCGGAAGAAAATTGTTTGACCATTCCGGGCTGTGATCTTTTTCGGCGGATATGGAGAATAAGAGAAAGGAAATATGCCCCTTATGCTGTCATACCGGTTCGTCATTCTATCTTGACAGATATTTTCAATGTCCTGACTGCCGGGGGATTTATATATCCGAGCATTATAAACCCGATCCGGAGAGTGAGAGAGCGAGATATGAAACTCACAACAATGATACTGAGGACAGCAGATATCAGAAATTTGTCGAACCGGTAGTTGAGATGGTTGTGAGGGATTTCTCACCCTGTCGGAAGGGTCTGGATTTTGGAGCCGGCACAGGACCGGTAATCTCTAAAATGCTCTCTGACAAAAGGTATGACATCAAACAGTACGATCCCTTCTTTCATAACGAACCGCAACTTTTGAGAGATAAATATGATTATGTAATCTGCTGTGAGGTGATAGAACACTTTCATCAGCCGGCCAAAGAGTGGGAGAGACTCAAGAACCTGCTTTTGCCAGGGGGAAGTGTAATCTGTATGACTCACATCTATGAGCCTTCCATAGATTTTCCCAAATGGTATTACAAAAACGATGAAACACATGTTTTTATCTATATGAAAGAGACACTGGAATGGCTCAGAGAGAAATACGGATTCTGTTCTTTGACGATCAAGGAGAGGTTAGTCTGTTTCGGGTCATAAGAACACGTTCTGAGAAAAAAGTAAAAACAACAACTGTTAAGCTGCTAAACGCTGCGATCTGAAAACAGAGGGTATTGGCAAATCCCGGCTGATCAAGGGAAGAAGACCGATAACATCAATTCCGGGAATGTGATAAAAACCTGACTTGTCTCTTTTCCTTAGCTTTTTTTACGGATGTTCCTGTCCTGCAAGACAGTGGAGGAGAATCTATCGGTAGCCCTTTTTGTTTCATACATCTCCATATCGGCCTTTTCGAGCAGTTTGTCGATGGTTTTTCCGTCTTTGGGATACATGCTGTGTCCGACGCTGCAGGTAACATGGAGTTTTTTCCCGGCAAGGTTCATCGGCTGGGAAAAGGAATTAATAATACGGTTGAGAACCACTAATATGTCATTTTCATCGTTGAGATCGGTTAACAGAGCAACAAACTCATCACCGCTCAATCTTGCCAGGGTATCGATCTTTCTGACACATTTCCTGAGTCTTTTAGCGGTCTCTATGAGAACTAAATCCCCAATCTGGTGACCATGTACATCGTTGATCGCCTTGAATTTGTCCAGATCAATAAAGAGCAGTCCGAGGATCTTTTTGTTACGGATAGACAGGTCAATTGCCGTAGCCATCCTGTCATTAAGCAGTCTGCGGTTGGGAAGGCTGGTCAGCGAATCGTATAGTGCCAGGTTCTCCAGCCTGGCAACTTCGGACTTGAGGGAATTGATCCCTGCCTGAATTCCGAACAGGTATAAGGGTTTATCGTTCTCGTCCCAGATACCAAAGCCCCGGTAGAGGAACCATTTATAGCCGTCATTTTTGGCTTTAAGTCTTATCTCGATAAAGAGACAGCTGGTCTTTCTTTCGGCGAATTCATTAATAGCTAATCTCAGTCTCTTTTTATCAGCCGGGTGAACAATTTTGAAGAATCCTTCTATCGTATCGGGAACCTGTTTATGAGAATAACCGAGTTCCGCCTTTAGGGATTCGGAAAGGAAGAGCCGGTTCTCTCCTAGATCGAAGCCCCAGAGACCTTCGTTGGAATGGCTGAAAAGATTGAGGCAGGAGGCAGTATGTTTTACGCTCGGAGTGTCAATGTTAATCAGATCCCAGACAGTGAATTCTCTCTGATTGTTCCGGGCTTTCTTGGTCAGAAGAGAGAGTTTCAGCAATGATAGTAACTGGTGGTTGTTAAATTTTTCAGTGATCAGGCCATCGATCCCTGAATATTCTGAGCTTTCAAAATCTTTTAGTTCTGGGGTTATTTCCTTTACGACCAGAATTACCGTGCTGGGAGATAGGGGGTTTTTTGCGAGAATGCCGGTGAGTTCGGAAAAATCCCGGAAAAGGGAAAAATCGAGAAAAACAAGTTCAGGCTTCAGGGAACCGGTTTCTGCGTCGGTGAGAGGAAACACGGAGGAATTCATTATTCCGCTGACAGAGATCTCTCCATTCTTGAAAAACTTCTTCATCTTGGAGAAAAATCTGGAGTTTGAGGAAAAGATTAAAACTTTACCGATATCCATTTCTAATATACCTCCTGAGAATAAAAAAAACTACCTGCTCTCAGCAAAGAGTACTATTCAAAAAGAGCTTTGAATAACATCTCTGGCTCTAAACGATGTTTAGCACCTTTACCTTCAAAAAAACCGTGATTTCTGATCATCGAAATATTGAGAGGTGTCCAGCAAATCTGTTGACTGTTCTCCGTATTCAGAAGAGTAATCACTCCTTTGGGTATCAGGCCTTTATCTTTGAAGGGGGAGATCAGTTTTCCTCGTTCGGTCTGGTAACGGACTCTGTATTTCCCGTCTATCGTTGCCTCTTCATCATAATTCATTAATGCCTTATCGGTGAAATAGTCGAGCCGGTTGGCAATCTCTTCCTTTGTTATCCCGAGTTCTTTAATTTTATCGAGATCTTCGGCAATAATATCGTGATAATGACGGTTATCGTTGCCCAGAAAACCATCCAGAGTAACTGCACCCGGTTTGAGTCTCTCCTGAATCAATACTTCTTCCGGAGTTTGTTTCATTGTCACCTCAGTATCTATAATATAAAAAGATAATATCGATTACCCAAAACTGTCATAGAAAATCTTGTCAATACCAATCTCTCTCATCTTCTTTTCCGTGGCGGCAAGGAGCGCCGGGCTGCCGCAGAGATAACCTTCGGTCTTCGCCGGATCTCTGACATATTTTTCCAGAAGAGGGGGTATATATCCTGTCAAGCCTTTCCAATCAGGACTCGCTTCAGGTTGTGAGATGACAGGGTGATAAGAGAAAGCAGCCATCTTTTTCTCATATTCTTTCATTTCTGCGGTCAGGAATAGATCCTTTGTCGTTCTTGCTCCGAAGAAAAACAGGATATGCCGTTGGCATTCCTTCCGGCAGAGTTCCTCCATGATACCTTTGAAAGGTGCCATCCCTGAACCTCCTGCCACAAAGATCATATCTGCATCGGAATCACGAATATAAAAATCTCCATACGGTCCGGTTAAGGTCAACTGATCATCTTTTCTGCAATAATCATGAATAAAGGTGGTCATTATTCCCTCGGGAACTCTCCTGATAATCAGTTCGACGTGGTCGTTGTTCTCCGGACTGTTTGCCATCGAATAGGCGCGGCTGACAACCTGTTTGGCTTTCGGGTATTTTTTCGACTGTAACTGGATATATTGACCGGCTTTGAAATCGATGCTTTTCGGTTCTATGAGTTTGATGATCACCCCTTTGGTATCGTAGGTATAGTCGATCATTTTCTCCATTACCCCTTTGAATTTTCTGATCGAGAACAGTTCTTCGGGAATAGAAATACTGATATCAGTCTTGACTTTTACCTGGCAGGAAAGGCGGTAGTTTTGAGAAATTTCTTCAGCGGTCAGGTATGGTTTTTCGGTAGGTAATAAAGGACCGCCACCCTCGCTGACCTGAAGTTTGCATAATCCGCAGGTTCCTCTTCCGCCGCAGGCTGAAGGGATAAAAATATCATTCTCACTGAGAGAGTTGAGGAGGGAATTGCCCCCTTTGACGGTTAGCTTTTTTTTATTGTTAATCTCTATCAGGCAGTCTCCGTAATTTGCCAGAAAGAAATCTGCCAGAACGAGTAACAGGGCAAGCAACCCACCTATTCCGGCAAAGACAAGAACATTTACGATTATCAGACCCAACATCAGGAGATTACCTTTCAAATCCTACTGGATGATTGCCACACCGGAAAATCCGATAAAGGCAAGAGCCATTATCCCGGTAATGATCAGGCTTATAGCGGCATTATTCATTCCTCTGGGGAGATATTTCTCTTTCAGCCTGTTACGGATTCCGGCTAAAGCAAGAATGGCTACCAGCCAGCCTATTCCGCTGCCGGCACCGTAAGCTACCGATTGGATAAAGCTGTATTGACGGATGATCAGAAAGAGAGAAACCCCCAGGATGGCACAATTTACCGTTATCAGAGGGAGAAAGATCCCAAGTGAATAATAGAGAACCGGAGAGAATCTTTCGATAACTATCTCGGTCAACTGTACAAAAGCGGCAATGACAATAATAAAGACAATATATTGCAAATATACCAGATCCATAGGAACAAGCAGATAATGATAGACCAGATAGTTGATAGCGGAGGTCAGAGTCAGGACAAAGAAAACAGCCATTCCCAAGCCGGCAGAGGATTCTATCTCTTTGGAAACGGAGAGATAGGAGCACATCCCGAGAAAATAGGTGAGCAGGATGTTGCCGGTAAAGATCGCAGCCAAAAAGATGACAAAGGGGTTGATATCCATGATTCATTTACCTCAGGATGCTTTGGTATAATAACGATAATTGATGAACCAGATCAAAAGACCGAGCAGGAAAAAGGCGCTCGGAGCCATTACCATTATCGACCAGGAGACCCACCAGTCACCGAGTATCTGAAATCCGAAGAGAGAACCGAAACCGAGCAGTTCCCGGAAAAAGGCGATCAGGAGCAGGACAAGGGTATAACCTGTACCGGCAGCAACCCCGTCGATGAGAGAATCAAAGGGATTGTTCTTCTGCGCGAAAGCCTCTGCCCGTCCCATGATGATACAATTAGTGATTATCAGACCTACATAAGGCCCCAGAGCTCTGCTGATCTCGGGGAAAAATCCTTTGAGAAATATATCGACGATGATGACATAAGATGCTATAATCAGAGTTTGAACCATCATTCTGACCCGGCGGGGGGTATAGTCCCGTAAGAGGGAGATGGTAAAACTGGAGAGAGCCAGAGTGAAGATAACACCCAAACCCATAACCAGACTATTGATCATCAAATTGGTCACGGCAAGAGCAGAACAGATACCGAGAACCTGTCGCCAGATGGAATTGTCTTTCAGAGCTCCGTTGAGGAAGATCTCACTCTTTTTCATCACTCAGCCTCGAAGAAATCTCTTATCTGCCGGAGATTGTTATAGACCATGGAGACTACAGCCCGGCTGGATGAGGTGGCTCCGGTTATCTGGTTAACGTCATACTTACCCGGTGAATCGTCTTCGGGAATGAGTCTGAATTCTACTATCTGCCGGTCAGAGATGAAGTCTTTTTCTCTGAAATTACCCAGAAAATCCTCTTCTGTTATTCTGCCGCCCAGCCCGGGGGTTTCATTCTGATCCAGGATCTCCAGGGCAATAATCCGGGTAAATTCTACATTTACCGCTAAAAGGGCCGAGATGCTTCCCCAGAGTCCCTGACCTTCGATCGGAAAGCAGTATCCGAGAGTCAAAGTGTCGTCAACTGCCTTATAATAGAATAGGGATCGGTGTTCTTCTTCCCTGATGTATTCTGGGTAATCCTCCTCGACATTATCTACCGGTAATCCGAAGGAGTTGAGGACTGCTCTCTGTAATCTTATCCGGCGGTTCTCTTCGATCCGGGCAGTGGTGTTGTGATACAAGGCAGCTAAGATCGTCCCGAAGAAGAGAGCTACGATCAGCATGAAGATGACCGGATAAAGACGTGTTTCCGAAAAGGGTATTCTCTCCTGTTCCATGATATTCCTAGGGCTTAGCTTTTACCGGTTTCTTTTTCATTGTCAGTCCGTATTCTATTATTGGGAGGAAGGAGTTGGCTAACAGTAAAGCGAACATGAAACCCTCACTCCAGAGTGAGAACTTGCGGATAAAGACCGTCAGGAAACCGACCAGTAAACCGAAGATCCAGACAGCATACTTATTCTTCGGCATGGAAATCGGGTCGGTAACCATAAAAACAGTACCGAAAAGAAAACCACCACTGAAGAGATAATAGAGCGGATTTGAACCCTGGTAAAAGATTGCTGTAAAGAGAAGGAAACTGAGCAGGGTCGAAAGCATAGCCTGCCACTTGGCGGTTTTAGTCAAGATAAGATAGATGCCGGCTAAGATAATGAGTAAAGCAGATGTTTCTCCGGCACTCCCCGGGATCTGACCGGTAAAGATCTGCCCCAGCCGGAAGGTATTCTCACTAACAATGGGGGTTGCGGAGGTAATAGCAGCAAGATTAGAATAGCGGGCAAAACCGCCCGGAAGAGAAGTAAAGGGAGACTGCCATCTGACGGTCATGTAGTTAGCAAAAGTAACATAGAGAAAAGTCCTGCCAACTATGGCCGGGTTGAAAAGATTCATTCCGAAACCCCCGAAGATCATCTTTCCGAAAACAATGGCGGTAAAAGCTCCAATTGCTGCCATCCAGAGGGGAAGGGTGGGGGGTAGGATCAGTCCGAGCAGTGTACCTGTTACAAATACGGCTGAAGTAACCTTGCCGCCCGGCTTGTTTCGGATGAAGAGATATTCTGCCAGAAAGGCTGAGATATTGCTAACCGCTATGAGAGCTAAAACCTGCCAGCCGAAAAGGAAGATGGAATAGAGAGATATCGGGGTCAAAGCGTATAGCACCCTGAACATCACCGGCTGTTTCATTATCTCAATTTTCATAACCCGTCTCCGCAGACACTCTCAATTAAATTATTAGTAATGGTCAACTTTTTTTTGTTCTTTGATTCTGCTTCTAAGGGAGAGACTGTTCATATTTTTACACAAAAGATTGTACTGCCCTATCAATACTCATTGGATGATTGCTTCAAATGCTGCTATCTTGTCTTTTTTTTGACAAACGTCCGGAGACAATTCTTATGTCTGAAAAGGTTTAGAAATCGAGAAACAAGCTTCTTCAACTGTTTTGTGAAATCCTTTCATCTCTCACCGGGGTAGCTTTTTCTTGCTGCCCTTACGCAGGTTTTTCTTTATTTGTTCGTACCCGGAGCTTCCAGCTCTGGTTTTATCTTTTCCAGGGCAGAGATGTCCCCGGGATTGGTATTTACAACTGACTATCGCCATAAATTACGCGTAGGGGCGGTTCACGAACCGCCCTTCTCCCTGCTGCTCTTCCGCAGGTTTTTCTTTATTTGTTCGTACCCGGTGCTTCCAGCTCTGGTTTTATCTTTTCCAGGGCAGAGATGTCCCCGGGATTGGTATTTACAACTGACTATCGCCATAAATTACGCGTAGGGGCGGTTCACGAACCGCCCTTCCCCCTTGTTGCCCTTCCGCAGGTTTTCTTTATTTGTTCGTACCCGGAGCTTCCAGTTCTGATTTTATCTTTTCCAGGGCAGAGATGTCCCCGGGATTGGTATTTACAACTGACTATCGCCATAAATCACGCGTAGGGGCGGTTCACGAACTGCCCTTCCCCCTTGCTGCTCTTCCGCAGGTTTTTCTTTATTTGTTCGTACCCGGAGCTTCCAGTTCTGATTTTATCTTTTCCAGGGCAGAGATGTCCCCGGGATTGGTATTTACAACTGACTATCGCCATAAATTACGCGTAGGGGCGGTTCACGAACCGCCCTTTCCCCTGCTGCTCCTTCCTCCTGCTTTTTTTCAGGGGTGGTGAGTTCCTCCTGCTTGAATCACTCACTATAAGGCTTTCCACAAAGAGAGAACGCAATCAACCGGTAAGCAAGAAAGAGATTGGACTCTCTCCTATCTGTCAAGCAGGTATTTAGCTGCCCAGAACCGGGTCGCAGCAACAAAGAAAAAACCACCCGGGTTGACAGACCGGGAAAGGACATCTTCAACCTATAACTTGATTCGTCTTTCTTTTAGATAAAGCTATCCTGATCAGTTATTAAAACTATCCGGCTTTCTCTGAGCCAAAATGCAAGCTATTAGGGAGTAATATCTATCTGCTCTATTTTAGCATTATCATCTTTTTCGCAGCCCGGTAGGAAGCGGTGGTCATTCGGTAGAAGTAGATTCCGCTGCCGGCACTTCTTCCTGCTTCATCTTTTCCCTTCCAGACTACCGAGTATCTTCCGGCGGGCTGGTGTTCGTTAACCATAGTTTTAACTAATTGTCCCCGGATATTGAAGATCTCCAGCATAACCGGGCCCTCGGTTTCAAGCGAATAACTGATTACAGTATCGGGATTAAAGGGGTTTGGGCTGTTACCGAGTAATTCTGTGATTAACGGTACTAAAGGATCATTATCATCAATCCCGGTGTAAACTATAGCCGTTTCATACAACATATTTGTACTGCCATTGGTAAACAAACCGATGACCGAATATAAGTATTCATCGGGTTCTAAGTCTTCATCAATAAAACTGGTTTTCATAATCCCGTCAGCAATTACCGGACCGTTTCGGGTTATTCTAAACCCTAATAACGCTCTGTTACAAGGACTACCGGATCCTTGATCTCTATTCGCTCTCTCTGTCCAGGTTACCCGGTTGCTTTGACCTTGACGCTGGATTTCCCAGCTGAGGTGGACATCATTTCCGATAACTTCAGCTTCCAGATTAGCGATGGAAGGGATGCTTTCTTCATATTCGATTATATTTGATAAAGAAGGAAGAGACAGGACGTTGTTTGTATAAACTGATCGTACGGCATAGCGGTAGGAACCGTTGAGAATATCTGCTATTCCAATATCAGTGACAGAGGTTTGTGTTACCGGTACTGTGGCTATTTCATCCCAAAGATCCGGTGTTTCTTCATCCCCTGCCTGTAATCGATAAACAATAAATTCGACTAAAATCCTGTCTGTCCGGAAGCTTGTCATTGATTTATTCTGAGCAGGATGGTGAGGGTTGATTGCCAAAGCCGACAAATCCACCGATTCCAAATCATCAGTATTGAAAACTTTCTGGCTTCGCAGTTCAGAGCCTGGAGCCTGGGTGTTGGACTGAGTTGCCCGGAGCGTTGATATCTCTCCCGAAACTCTGACCGGACCTAAATCAAAGCCCTGAGCACGGATCAGGAAATTGTTAGTAAATCCGGCAGATTCCATAGTTGACCAGGTTCCTGTTGTAAAGTTCGAGGTGTAATAATGGGTATCATTTTGAAAGTTATAAGGCTCCCCAGTCCCGTCATCAGCTGCCAGTCCTAAATTACCGTTGACACTCAAGCCGATGAAAAAGCCATTGGGAGCTTCGATTTCATCAGAAAGCTCGTAAATAGTCCATTGCAGATGATTGTTAGGTACTTCTGTCTCCTGATAGAGAACAACATTACTGTTCGGAGTTCCCTGAGCATTCAAGCCGAAGATGAAGACATTGACCGAGGGGTGTGCTGTTGCTCCTGTTGTGTACCAGGAAATAGTATTTAGGATAGCTGAACGGCGGTGCACTGCACCCAGGACGGAGTTGTCAGTTCCATCGGGTAAACCGATTGCAGTTACGGGAACTCCATCGTCATAACGGAATTCTACCTGATCATATTCGTCAGGAGACACCCATTCGACATAAGCTTCTGTATTATCCGGGCTTAGCACAGCTGTCACGTCAAATGGCGGGAAAGCAAGCTCGTTTACGACTACATCCCCCAAATCGAGATCAATATCTCCTACTGCAATTTCCTGATTCAGAGTAGAGTAACCGCTTCTCTGGACTGTCATTGTGTAGGTATGATCGGCATAAACTCCCGGAATAGAGAAAAGACCGTTATCATCACCGTTAGTTTCATAATAGTTGTATCCATCAATTAGAATAAAGGCATTATCGAGCCCTATATCAGGCTGGTCACTACCGACAATTCTTCCGGAAACCGTGACTGTCGGCAAAGGGGTGAGGGTGAAGTCAACGGTTGTTGTTTCGTATTCCTCGACTACTACGTTCTCTGCCACGCCGTCATAGTATCCGAACTTGGAAGCGGTAACGGAATGGGTTCCTTCGTACATGAAGGGGAATAGATAGAAACCCTGGACATTACTGTACTGAACGAAATCGGTACCGGCAACCGTTATCATTGCCCCTGCCATCGGTTGGTCATTTTCGTCATAAACATAGCCGTCCAGAGAACCCATGCCTACTGTTACTACATATAATCCGGTATTGGGAACACGGTTCGTCAGAGTTCCGCCATCAGGTGGATTAGCAGGATCGTATTCCACTGAGTCTGAATTGATGTTCCTCGAACGGTTCTCATGAGCAGTAGTGCTGTAATAGAAGTGATCGAGTGAACTATAATAAGTTGTATCCATCGGACGGTTAGCGAAAACAACCAGATTCTGGGTTCCGTCGTAGAAGAAGAACTCATCAAGATCAATAGCGATCGTGTTTTCTCCTGACGGGAAATCTACATTATCGTCAAAGACGAGTTCTAATTGGGTGGAGGGTATCCAACCGGCGGTCAGGTCAGTTTGATTGGTCAGCCCCATCCAGATTTTTACAGGCATATTCTGCAGATCTGTTGAGAATGAACTATAATACTGAATTTGTGTTATAACACCGGCAATGTTTAATTCATCTGCCATATAGATAGTCTGGGAGAGACTGTTGCGCCAGTAGAAGTTAAAGGGTAAGGTATTTGCGGAGGTGGTATCTTCTCCAATGATTATCAACTGATTGGGACCAGGTACAACTGATATTGAATTAGAGGGCTCGGATTCGGAGAGGGTATAGACGGCGGTGACATAATATATGTAAGTTACATTATTTTCGACCGTTGTGTCATTGTAAACAGTTACTTCGACCGGATCAGTATTTATCTGCATTCCATCACGATAGACATTATAGCCAAGGAGAGCTCGGTTATTGCGATTATTTGTTCTTGTCTCATTTCTACTGTTCCTGTTTTCTGCTTGCAGGTTACCGGAGGAAGAGCTCAGAATAGCTCTGATCTCTCTCTCCATCTCCTCTTTGTCCGTGATACCCATCTCCTGAAGCTTGGAGAAAACTTCGGAATAAGAAGGAGTATTCGGATTATCTCTCATTGCCGCGGGGTTGGGAGCATCCCAGCCAAGGCTGACGAGATTGTTTCCGGCAGTATAAACAAGGTTAACCGGGGGATAGGGGATTTCGTCCAGAACAACATCAAGAACAGTAGGAGTCTGGATATTTACGTCTGATTGAGTATAAGTGGTGTAACCGGGCAGGGTTACTTCTATATTATATATCCCGCGTAAGACATTGAGTAAGGTTGCAACCGAGGGATCGGTTCCTGCGGCAGTGCCTGAAAAAACAGGGCTGTTGCCGTCAGGGTCCTGATCCTGGTAGAATAGTTGAACTGCTGCTCCTTCGGCACTATCTCCTACATCCGTTGTAATGTTTACCGTCACATTTGTGGTCATATCTTTTCCGACCCAATTTGAGATAGCCGGAGGAGATAGAACATTATTAGTATATTCCCCTTTTACGGCATAACGGTAAAAACCACCGGCGGCAGTATCCCAGGTAAGATCGGTATAGGTAGTATCGGCAACGGTAGCCAGTTCGAGCCAATTATCTTCATTATTGAGATCTTCATAGAGGAAACGGTAAATAACATAGCCCTCTATCAACCTTGAGCTTCGTTCTTGCTCTGTATCAAAAAGAAGAATTTGGGTATTAGCCGTAAGATCACTGACTATGTCGGAGGGAGGTTCCTGTCCGATATAGACATCATCAACGGCAATACCTTCAGTAATCACTGAACTATCACTCCCAAAGCGGAATCTGAAATAAACGCTGTTCTCTCCGGCAAGCTCCGGGATAAAGGTTGAGAATTCTGTCCAGATACCATGAACACCCGGAGTTCTTCCCGACCATTTAGGAGGGTCTATTGGGCCCGAAGTACTGCTGTTATTATAGAATTCGAAGGGGGCTGAATCATCAGAGCGGACATGAATCCAGTTGTTTCCTCCGTCAGTCGAAGCTTCCAGTATCATGCCGTCAAAGCCACTTTCACACCAGATATTGAGCCAGACCGAGAAGTAAACATCCTGCATATTGGTCAGATCAAGTTCCGGTGACCTTAACCAGGTATTGGCATTATTATCATAGTCTTGGTTCAGTCTGGTCATCCAGGCGTTTGTTCCGCTGTGGGCGGAGTTGATATTTGTTTGAGCGGGAGTTCCCAGTTGCCAATGGTCAGCAGCGCCCCCAATTGCTCCTGTAGTCCAGCCCTGCTCACCATCTTCAAAGTCATAGAGGTAACTGACAACCGGAATGGGTGTATTCCAGATCAGGTCAACAGATGTATCATCCGCACTTTGCGTGGCTATAACATTCCTCGGAGGGAAGGCAATTTCATCAACGATCAGGATCCCCAGGTCTAAATCGGTATTTCCTACAATAACATCTTCCTGATATACGGAATAACCTTCTGCGTAGATAGTCAATGTGTATGTATGGTTTGAATAAACGTTGGGAATGGTGAACATTCCGTTAGCTCCGGATATTGTATTATAATCATGGTACCCCGTCAGGAATAACTCGGCATTTTCTATCCCCACAGTTGGATAATCACTTCCCACGACTTGTCCGGAAACCGTCACATTGGCTAATTGAGCGATATTAAAGGTAAGAGTGGTTGTTTCTTCGGGAATGATAACCACATTCTCAATTGTCTGATCATGATAACCGAAGAGACTTGCTGTTACACTATAGGTACCCTGCATAACGAACGGTATCAGGAAAGTACCATTGTCCCCGCTCAATGTCGAGTAATTTGTATCGCCCACCTGAACATTAACACCACTGAGTGGTTCATTATCAGACAAGTCAAAGACAAAGCCGTCGAGCGTTCCGAAGTTTGCGAGATCAATTTCATGAGCTCCAAGGGTAGGATATTCAAGGTGACGAGGATTTCCGTGAAAATCGGTAAGGACTTCCGGCAGGGGTACAGCTGCTCCGATCAACTGAGATGCTGGGTCAATATCCAGATTATAATTATCGAGATAAAGCGGGTCAACATCCAAAGAATTCTGGTCATTATTTTCGGGGATATTGACGGCCTGTAAGGCTGATAAATTGGAAATTTCTGCTCCGTAATAGACGAAATTTGAGCTTGTTCCGCTGTAATAGTTGTTATGATCATGGGCAGCCAAACCGGCAGTGGAGACATGATAGGCAGCATAACCGTTTCCCGTGCCGGAAAAAACAAAAGAGTTATTCTTGATGTACAACTGAGTGACAGTATCAAGAGAATAAATACCTCTGCCGCTGAGTGAGTCGTTATTAATACTGTTGTAATATACTCCGACATTCGAGCTGGTTGTGATGTAGATACCGGCTGCCAGAGTGCCGGTGTTTCTGAAGCCGCCTCCTATCATGTTGTTAGCGATCAGGGATGGCTGTTCCGTGGAATTAGAAGCCGAAATATATATACCATACTGTCCGGGGTTTAAGATTCTGTTTCTACTGAATTCAAAAGGTCCGTCGGAATTCATGCTGTAGATAGCGCTGCCGAAATTTGTGGTTGTTCCCTCAGAACGCATATTGATACTGTTTTCGCTGATTACCGGTTCAGTGGTTTGATTAGCATAGATACCGTGATAATAAGCATCTTGTATAGTGTTTCCTGTCACTGTAGCGTTTTGCAGAAGTGTTTCAGCAGCTCCAACGAGTGTTATTCCGTAATAGCCGCCAACGATAGTATTACTCTCGATCAGGATGGTATTGACGTTGTTCCCGGTAGTAGTTGAACCGGTAGGGCTGCCGGACACAATAATACCGCTGTAAAAGGTTGAAGTAGAGGTTGTAACAGTTGATAAATGACAGTTAGTGATCTCGATATTTTCCGAAGCATTGGTAATATGAAAAACCCAGCCGTAACCAGCAGTTTCATCAACAGAAATCTTGAGATTATCGAAACGCACATGTTTTGCACCATCGAGCTTTACAATATGGCGGTTGTTGGTATCCGAAGGGTTATAAGTGAGCTCTACATCATCAATGGTGTCGCCTGTACCCGTGAAGGTTATCGTATTGGTTTCGGAAGCTCCCATGATTTCGGTAACAACAAGCTGTTCGGTATATGTACCGTCAGCAACTTCGAAAACAGTGGGACCGTCAACTCCAACAGCTGTCAGGCTGTTGAGAGCCTGAGTGAATGAAATGAAATCACCGGTGCCGTCATGATTGATGCTATAGACTCCGGAAAAAGCATCTGCTACGACCAAATCAATAGTGTAAGTTGTATTATTTACAGGATTCTCATCACCAACGAGAGCAACTTCGCCCCAGATAGTCAGGACCCCTTCATCGGCAATGGCTGGTGTCCAGTTAACTTCATAGGTATGAGATTGATACTGCTCCAGATTTACAGTACCGACAATTGAAGTTAACTCGATATCTCCATCCCGCATCAAACGGATAGGATAATTGTCCTGATCATTAGTGCCCATATTACGTACTGTAATAAAGAAGGTTCCTTCCGAGCCGGGGGACAGGTTTGGCGGTCCTGAAATAGTTATTGCCGCCATGTCGTCTTCATAGATCATTCCGGGTGTGTATTGAATCTGCAGCTGCGGTTTGTAAGCGGCAATTAATGTGGTCACTGCCTCACCCTGGTTTGAGCTGTCAGAACGAATATATCTCATTCCATTATCGGAGGCAAAGATATATTGCTGTCCGGATGCATTATAGGTAGGCTCAACCATGTCAAATGCCGTATCGACTAAAATATTATCGATACCATTCCATTCGAAGGGATTAGCTAAAGCCATCAGGTTCCAGGAGTCTCCTTCCGGCATAAAAGAAGCGTTCTGATAGACCAGTTCATAAGGTCCTTCGATATGTTCGGAAGCATCCGTTGCCGTTGTATGACGCATTCGGATACGGAAATTAGGCATATTGTATAGCGGAGGACTTGTCACATAATAGGCTAATGAGATAAATTCATTTGTTCCATACAAACCCTGTTGATTTAGTTCGGCAGCAGTGTAAACGGTTTGTGTCCGAATGCTGCGGTAATAGATATTAACAGGGGCAGCTCCTGTTGTGGTGTTAGTTTCTGTACCCGTTCCGATTGTTACAACGAGAACATCATCGGGCATCACAACAATATTGTATGGTACGGTTGTGTCATTCTCCGGAACCTCATCATCGTCCAACTCAACTTCTCCATAAAGAAAGGTCGGACCTTCTTCTGCAGGTGTCCAGGAAAAGGTAAAATCGGCAGTTTCTCCTGTTTCAATGACAGTACCGGGAACGGAACCCAACTCTATTTCTCCCTGTTTCATCAGTTTCACGGTATAGTTTGTCTGGGTATTCACGCCGTTATTCCGGACGGTTACCGTGTAATCTGCGGTAGTTCCGACACTCGGAGTTGTTGGTCCTGCGATACTCAAAGCTTCCAGGTCATCGTCAAAGGAGCCTTCTATCGCCAGATGATAAATCCACCAGCCGTCAGTATTATATGTACTGGTACCATAACTGCGAAAACGGATTTGAATGTTTTGGTTTTGATAAGGAATCAGTGACAAAGTCAGAAGGGAACCTCCGGAGGTACCCCAGTTGTTAGGTCCGGTATGAGACCATAAGATATCAACTTCATCTCCATGCAAAACAGCTATTTCAAAAGCTTCGTCAACATAAGAAAAGTAAGTTGCGTATTGAGTAACGAGCAGATCCCCTGCATTGTCCGGAAGAGTGATAACAGGAGAGCTGGCTGAGAGATTGTAATCTGTTACAGATGGAGACCAGTTGAAATACATATTCCCGGTCTGCATAGACCAGTTGTCTTCTAATGTCCATCCTACATGAGGGGGATCAAAATTCTCTTCCCAGAGGTAAGTCTGAGCCAGAGCAAGAGAAGGGATCGATAAGAGTATTATCAGTAATGTAGAAAGAAGCAATGATTTCATGGAAAATCTCCTTTTGAATGCAAAGAGTTATGGTTATCATCTACTCATATCTTCCTTTGGAACTCCGGGAAATGGTATATATGAATAGAAGTCTGTTTTCGCTGTAAAGAGCAAGTAACTACTTATGTCCTCCTTAATGGTTCCTGCTTTATTATCTGGTCTTTCTCAGAATAATCCTTAATTGTCGGTCACAATAGACAAATGACATCTAAGAACTATTCATAGATAAGCAAGTGTCATTTTTTAACAATCAATGTCAAGAAAAACGTGGAATGTAAGCCATTTTTTTTGCAAGATATTTGCTGGAAAATGACAGGATTTAACCATCAGGTTCTGGAAAGCATTGTATGATATTCTTTCCTGAAACTCATAGTAAGATAGACTCATTTGTTTATACGCTACTTGATCATCAACATCTTTTTTGTTGAAACAAATGAGCCGGCAGTCATCCGGTAAAAGTAAATTCCGCTGCTGCTGACAGACTCCAGGTCTTTTATTCCATCCCATGTTACGGCATAACTTCCGGCTGGCAGCATTTTATCGATCAAAGTCGTTACCAGTCTCCCTCTGACATCGAAAATTTCTATCTTAACCCTCTCACTTCTTTCCAGAGAATAGTGTATCGTTGTAGAAGGGTTAAAAGGATTGGGAGTGTTGCCGGAGAGCATGGTGATATTGGAAGGTATCGTAGTATCGGCTTCGCCGGTTTCTGAGGTTATCAACTCTGTATGAAGCATGTTTGTACTGCCGTTCGTAAAAACACCGATCACAGTATAGGCAGTCGTGCTGTTGCCGGGAGGAAGATAATCGTCGGTAAAATGAGTCTCCAAAACCTCTTCGGCGATAAGATTGCCGTTACGGGTGATCAGGAAGCCGATAAAAGCTCTTTCCTCAGTTCTGTTCTTGGTGGAAATGGGGTGATACTTGCTCCGGGCAGTTGCCTGTGTATCTCTGTATGCCCAATCCCAGGTGAGTTCAACACCCTCTGTATCGAGATTAGCCTCAAGACCGACAATATCCGGGATCTGTTCCTCGTAAAATATGGGATTAGATAAAGTATAATCGGAGAGAACATTATTTGAATAGAGAGAACGGACGGCATAGAGATATATTCCGTTTAAGAGCCCGGGCAAGCCGGTATCTCTGACAGATGTTTCTGTTGAAGGAATGGTAGCGATCTCATCCCATGTTTGGTGATTTTCCTCTTCTCCTGCTGGCAGACGGTAGATAATGAAGCCTATCAGGATCCTGTCCGAAGAGCGCTGATAAAAGTTATCAACACTGCCGGACAGATCTGGATTAGGATTGTTGGTCCTGATTATCCTACAATTCCTATCCTGCATTACTTTTGCTGAAGGAATATCCGGTACGGATCTCGCTGAAGAATCAGGTCCAATAACACCGTAATCGTATCGTGACATGTCCAGGGTCATATTAGCGGGTGGTGTCCAGTCAATATGCACTTCGAGATTATTGGGAAGTATTGTGGCATTTACTTCAGCAGGAGGAAAAGCAAGTTCATTGACTATTACATCTCCCAGATCGAGATCGGTATCGCCAACAGGGATATCTATGTTGAGATCGGAATATCCGTTTCTCTGCACGGTCATCTGATATATCTGATCGGCATAGACACCGGGAATTGAGAAGAATCCATTCGGGTTGTTGCCGGTCTGGTAAAAAAAATATCCGTCCATCGCAATCAGGGCATTGCCGAGTCCTATATCCGGCTGGTCACTGCCGACAATTCTTCCGGAAACAGTGACTGTCGGGAGCTGAGTTAAGGAAAAATTGACGGTAGTCGTCTCGTCTTCTTCTATTAGTACATCCTCCAGAACAGAGATGTAGTAACCAAAAATTGAAGCCTGCACATCATGATATCCTTCCGGTAGGTAGGGTATTGCGAAGTAACCGTTATTAATTGTTGAGGTTGTGTAACTGGTATTCAGGATTTCAATACTAACCCCAGCCATTGGGCTGTTTGACGAAGCGTCATAAACATATCCTTCGACCATTCCCATTCCCGCAGTGACAAAGAAAAAAGTTGAATTGGGTAAACTGCTTAAGAGAGTTCCGTCGGTAGGATTTGCCGGGTCAAATTCAATATAATCGGAGTGCTGGTGTCTTGTTCTGTCTGGATATAATGGTGAATTGCTATAATAGAAACGGTCCATGGAAGAGTGGTAAGTTGTGTCCATTGGTCTTTGAGCCATCACAACAAGATTACCGCCATTATAAACATAAGGAGGGTCGAATGAAATGCTGATCTCATTTACTCCGTTCGGGAAGTCTAAATTACCGTTAAAGACCAGTTCCAATTCCGTGGAAGGTATCCAGCCATCAGTCAAGTTGTCCTGATCTGTTTCTCCTACCCAGATACGGGTAGGGTGATTGGCAATGTTGGTTTGAAAACTGTTATAATAGGAAATACCAGTTAAAAGACCGCCGATGTTAAGTTCTGAAGCCATATATATTGTTTGGGTAAGACTGTTTCGCCAGTAAAAATTGAAAGGTATTTCATAAGAGAGATTCGTTTCAGTTCCTACTGTTACAGCAACAGACCCTTCCTGGTGAACAAAGACGTTCAAAGAGGGAGTGATATTGTTGTCCGGTACTTCATCAGCAGCTAAAACTACTTCACCGTAAAGAGAAGTTTGACCTTCAGTTAGCGGTGTCCAGCTAAGTACGTAATTTATCGCCTGTCCTGCTGTAATGGGATTTCCCGGAACTGAGGAGATCTCGACATTCCCTTCCTGCATTAGCTTTACGGTATAATCTGTCTGGGTATTGACACCGTTGTTACGAATCTCGACAGTATAATCTGTAGGGATTCCGGCACTTGGAGTTGTATTGCCGCTGATAGCTGAAGCTTCCAGATCATTATCAAAAGACTCTTCTATACCGAGATGATATATCCTCCAATAGTTGATATTCCAGGTAGTTGATCCCCAGCTGCGAAAACGGAGTTGAATATCTTCATTCTGAAAAGGTATCAAGGATAAGGTTAACAGCTCTCCTCCGGAACTACCCCAATCTATTCCGTTGCTATGTGACCAGAGAACATGGGCAGTATCCCCTACTAAGACTGCAATCTCAAAAGCCTCGGAAGCAGGGTTGGTAAAATAGTTTATCCATTGAGTTATATGCAGATCTCCGGTATTAGCAGGGAGGGTGATTACCGGTGAGGTTGCAGAAAGACTATAATTTGTCTGGGTAGGAGTCCAGTTGAACTGTAAGTAACCTAAGGTTATCGACCAGTTGGCTTCCAATGTCCAGTTACCGGGATCAGGATCAAAACTCTCTTCCCAGAGGAAGGTTTGAGCAGTGATGATATTGGGTATAGTTAATGATATTAACAATATCAGCATAATCTGTAAGTTTTTCATACAATCAAACTCCCTTTTTCTTTCCCTCATCCGAAAGAGAGAGAAAGCCAAAAAAAATCGAGAAAGTCTGCTGAGTGCTCTCTCTGTTTCTATACGGAAGCAGTTAAGACTATGCTAAAGCAAAATCAAGTGCAAAGCTTTATAAAATTTTAAAAAAAGAGCGTGAAGGATCTGAGTGTCAGGAACCTCACCGTCGCTATTTACAGTCGTTGGTTGCTGCGGTGAAAATCGAGAGGTATCTGCCAGAACTATCTTAATTATGGGATATAAGAAGTTAAGTGAAATTAGCTTATTTTGCTGCGGTTATTCTGTATCATAGGGAAAAGGGGAACAGCAGTATTTGAATCGTTAATTCAACAACCCTAATGATTAAAGTTGCGCAATCATGAAAGGAAATCAGAGATTCTCTGGTTAGTTGTACTTGACATTTCAAGTAAAAAAGAATCCTGATAACTTGCTTCGAGTTGGTTTCATTAGTGATTGAGTCAAACAAAGAGGAGGTATTGTATGTCCGCAAAGGTTGAACCTTTCCAGAAATACCACAGGGAATACGAAGAATGGTTCATAAGAAACAAAAATGTATATGAATCAGAATTAGCTGCGATTGGAAAGCTTGTACCCAAAAGTGGTGAAGGCTTGGAAATAGGAGTTGGGAGCGGACGTTTTGCTGAACCATTAGGCATAAAACATGGAGTCGAACCTTCGAAAGAGATGGCGAGATATGCTCTAGAAAGAGGAGTTAAGGTCATAGAAGGAGTAGCAGAAAAACTACCGTATCCAGCCAAAGAATTCGATTATGTAGTCATGATCACGACAATCTGCTTTGTTGATGATCTTGATCTCTCCCTGAGAGAGGCTTACAGAGTCCTTAAAGATAACGGGTCATTGATAATCGGATTTATCGATAAGAATAGTCCCCTGGGAAAACAATATCAGAAATATAAAGAACAGAATCCCTTCTATCGAGTGGCAAGCTTCAGATCAACAGAGGAGATTACTGAGGCGATGAGAGGCAGCGGTTTTAAAGGTTTCCAGTACGTACAGACCGTTTTTCGCAATCTTGAGGAAGTCAGGGAAAAGGAACCGATCAAGGATGGCTATGGAGAAGGCTCATTTGTCGGAATCAAAGGTATCAAGATTGAGGGCTTATGATTTTCAATACCACTTTTCATATGTGTAAGCTTATATCGTTAGTATATGTAGATTACAGATTGAAATTAGATCTGTTTTTGGCAAGCCGTTCAGATAGATACTTTAATACCTTAAAAAAGCAACTTGATCAAAGAGAGGGAACTCTGAGTTTAACTATTCTCCTGGAAGTTGCCTTTTTTGATTAACAACCGTATGGAAATATTATGATGAGAGATTTCATCTAGCGAGCAAGGCTATGAAGAGTGATAAAGATTTAGAAAAAGCGAGACACGAACTGGATATTGAAATTCTATGCAGTTTATTAAACAACAGGATAGTAACTGATTTTCAAGGCAATAGCGTTACATTAGCTTTTGGTTTTTTTGAAAAGTATAGAAAGCCTACCATGATAAATCAGAGTAAGATTTCTACCATTGGTTTTTACCTGAAGTATGTTGATGACATATTAAAGAAACCACAAGAAATCTGGTTCGACTATGATGAAAAAACTATTCGGTGTTTCAAGAAATATTCAAGAAATGTGTGTGTTGTTGTTATTGAGAATAGCAAGTTGATAGATTACATTGTTATTCCATCAGAAAAGCTAATCAAGATTGAAAAACTGAGACAAGGTTTTGTTATGCTGGCTTGATACACCGGTACGCAGTTTTTTAAAGAATTGATCTTCATTCTGAGATGTACCGGCTTCTGACATAAGCTTGGCACTAATTTCCTGCAATTACTTGACAGAATAACCCGCTATTAATAGCCTAATCTATCAGGACAGGGATTAGGACGAAAGGACTCCCCTTAAGTTAAAAATCAGTGTTTAAGGAGGCATATATGAGAACGGCTATGTTAGTTGTGATAACCGGGTTAATGCTGCTTCCGTTTTCAGGTTTGTTCTGTGAAGAAAAACTATCGGTATCTGTATTCTATAAAGAGAGAGAACCGTCTCAAAGGGTACTGCAGAGAGTCAGTTTTATACTCGAAAGATATAGAGACTCATATAACATCGATTTATATAATATCGACAATGATGATAATGCTGAGTTTATCAGTGAATTAGGATTACCTTCGACTCATTTCCCGTTTGCGGTGGTGATCGCTGGTAAATACACAGCAAATATTGACGGGAAAACCGTATCTTTTGTGCATTTTCCCCTCTTTATGCAGGGTATCGGAAGACATGAAGGGAATTGGTCTTTAGCAGATGTAGAAAAGTGCTTGGCAGATATCTCGCTTCTCGCAGAGGAGAATGCTTTGCCGGAGCTTGATAAATCCGCAGAGACAACCGAGTGTGAAGACTGAATAATAGTAGTTTATAAAATGTCAATCGGGACAACAGTCAGACCAATAATATAAAGTAGCATTCCTGACGATGATTCTTCTATCAGTTGAGTTAATTATTGCTATTTTCGAATTATTCCGTTGGTGTTTTCTGCTTGACATTAAATGTATTACATCCGCTTCGTAGCTTTTAGAAACAAGAATATACAAAGGTAATTAAATGAAGAGAACTCTTCTGGTGATAATACTTATAAGCAATGTTTTCTATATAATGGGACAGAGCATTGAATTGCAGCTGCGGCGGCTGGAGTATATTCAGGATGCCATAGCGAGAAAGGAGTATGAGATAGAGAGTACTCAGCAAGAGATTGACCATCTCAGTCACGATAAAACAGGTTACGAGCAACAGTATCAGATAACCCGGAAAAAGATCGAAGCTCTTACCAGCAGGGAACAGGAAATAAACAGAAATCTGACAGCTTCTCAAAGAGAGAAAGAGCAGTTCACAGCGCGTATTGACGAGACGAGTGATCTTTGGAAAAAGCAGTTTCAGATCTTCTATCTGACCCATCTGACGAATAATCAGACTGCAGAACAGATCAGTGACAATCATTATTTTCCGATTATGATAACCCAAACCAAGGAGAGGATCGATGAAGATGTTGATCTGCTGAACCATATTGTCAGTAATATTGAAGAAAACCAGAAGAATCAACAGGGTGTGAGAAGGGAGCGAAGCAAGGAGAACCAGGTCATAGAAGGTTACCGGAAACAGATCAGCAAACTGAACGAAGATATAGAAAAGCTGACGAAAGAAGAACAGGAGATTCTCAATGACTTTGCTGTCCTGCAACAGAGCAGAGAAAATTTAGAGAATCTCATAACCCTTTTTCAGAATGATGCCGGAAGCACTCAGTTTAGTTACCGGTTCACAACGAATAAACTCCCCTGGCCCATAACAGGAGAGGTTATCAGTACCTTCGGTAAAAAACAGGACGAACATTACAAAATCACCCTTTTAAGCAATGGGATAGATATCCTGACTGATAGTCAGCAGGAAGTCAAAGCGGTAGATTTTGGAGTGGTTGTCTTTGCCGAACATTTCCGGAGCTATGGCCGCTTAGTGATCATAGACCATCAGAACGGTTATTATTCACTTTACGGCAATAACGGGACATTGTTAGTCACCAAAGATGATGTCGTCTCCCTGGGGCAGGTTATCGCCCTCAGCGGCAGACAAAACGGATTGGACAGTTATCTGCTTCATTTTGAACTGCGAAGGCATAGTACACCCGTAGATCCCTTGACCTACTTAGAATAGAGATTACTTTTTTGTTTACAAAGAAACCGTTTGTGAATTTATGCGGCTAACTTAATAAACAAACGGTGATAGCGATGGAACTAATTTTCAACAATACCGGACGAGGATTAAAAAAGGCGGTTACGCGATACCGCAATAGGAGCTTTACTTTTCTTCACCACACAGGCTATATGTTCGGAATAGGGTGTAAAGCCGATGATCAAGAGGGATTAGAGCGGATCAAGGAACTGAAACAACGTTCCGATAACAAAGGTTTTATTTTGCTTTTTCCCGAAATGTCAGCGTTATCTCTTTCCGACGGTAGAATCAACATAAAATCCAGTATGAATGATTTTCGGGGAGTATGTCTAAAGACCAACAATCGTGCTTTAACCTTACTCGAACAGTATCAAGGGGAAAATCTGACATTATGCCTGCCGGTGAAGGAGGGAAAAGAGTTTGAACAACTGAAGGTAAACAACAAACTCGCGGTTCGTGTTCCGGGCAGTAAGCCGCTTCGTTCTTTGATCAAGCTTCTCGGAAGACCGGTGGTCAGTACGAGTATAAACCGGCAGGGTGAAAAGCCCTTAGAGGATCTACAAGAGATAGAGAAGCTGGATTGGTTTGATTTCGCCCTCTTACCGGCTGAGATGAAAAAAAAGTCAAACTCTTCTGATAACTTCGTTGAGGTCAACCGCCCATCTACGATAATAGAACCTCTTGAGAATGAGCTTCTCTGTCACCGGGAAGGTTCTGTTTCTTTCAAAGAGGTTGAAGAATCCTACAACAGTCCCCTGGTGTTGTTTGTCTGTACCGGTAACATCTGCCGCAGTCCTTTGGCTGAGTATTATGCCCGGCATTTTTTCAAGATGAGAGGCCTCGAGTACCGTACTGAATCTGCCGGTTTTATCTCCGATAGTGTTGCTATCTCGGCAAATTCATTTTCTGTCTTGAGTAATGACAAGATACCGGTGGATGAACACTATTCCCAGCATTTACGGGGTGATCTGATCCGCCGTTCCTGGCTTATCCTGACCATGGAAGATGATCACCGGAAGATGATCTTGAAGTCCTTTCCCTGGACCAGGGAGAAGGTATATACTCTCTCTTCCTTCTGCGGTTCCCGGGGAGATGTTGCCGATCCTTTTCAGCAAAGTCTGGACAGGTATGTAGATACCTATCAGTTGATAAAGAGATATATCTCTGTGCTGGCGGATAAACTGCAATTAAGAAGAGAGAAACTGATTACCTTGCCGCAACTGGCAAAACTCAAACCGGAGAAACTGATTAACAGAAAACCATAAAGAGACATTATTCTTTGCTCAGGTATTGGTTAAGAATTCAGGAAAAAGCTTTTCATGACAGATCATAAAGTAAGAACACTCACAGACATTTATAAAAACGGAGTTTCAAGATATGCACGAACCGGAAATAACCCCTGAACTAATTAAAGAACATGGTTTGACAGAAGAAGAGTACGGTCTGATAGTAAGAAAGATCGGGAGGAAGCCAACCTTTACGGAATTGGGTATTTTCTCGGTCATGTGGTCAGAGCATGCCAGTTATAAGAATTCTATCAAATATCTGAAGCAGCTTCCCCGGGAGGGGAAACAACTACTGACCAAAACGGGAGAAGAGAATGCGGGAGTTGTCGATATCGGCAGCGGACTGGGAATCTCCTTCAAGATCGAGAGCCATAATCACCCCTCTGCTTTAGAACCATATCATGGAGCAGCTACCGGAGTGGGGGGTATCCTCCGCGATATATTTACCATGGGAGCAAGACCAATAGCAGTTCTTGACTCTCTAAGGTTCGGAAATATTGATAATCCTCATGTCAAACACCTGCTGAGAGGAGTAGTAGCAGGAATAGCTGATTACGGAAACTGTTTTGGAGTACCGACAGTGGGAGGGGAGACTTACTTTGAAGAGAGCTATGAAGGTAATCCTCTGGTTAATGCTATGGCTATCGGCCTTCTCCGGCACGAAAATCTTATGAAAGCGAGTGCTGAGGGGAGCGGTAATTATGTGGTTTATGTCGGCTCGGATACCGGCAGAGATGGAATACACGGAACTACTTTTGCCTCGGTCGAGCTAACCGAGGAATCCGAAGAGAGCAGGACTGCCGTGCAGGTAGGAGATCCCTTTATGGAAAAACTTCTTCTGGAAGCTTCTCTGGAGGTGATAGAGCTTGGTTTAGTAGAGGGTATTCAGGATATGGGAGCTGCCGGATTGACCTGTTCTTCCAGTGAAATGGCAGGGAAGGGAGGAACGGGAGTAGAGATTGATGTCTCATTGGTTCCGAGGCGGGAAAAGGGAATGACCCCCTATGAAGTTATGCTTTCCGAATCTCAGGAGAGAATGCTGCTCATCGTGAAACCGGAAAACTTTTCCCGGGTAAAAGAAGTCTTTGAGAAGTGGGATTTACATGCAGTCAGGATAGGAGAAGTGAATAACAGTGGAATGCTCTGCGTTAAAGAAGAGGGGATAACGAAAGCAGAACTACCGGCAAAGTTGCTTATACTGGGAGGAGATGCTCCGGTATATGAGCGGGAGTTACGCCATCCCGAATATCTTAAGAATATCACTGTACTTGCGGAAGAGACGATAGTCATTCCTCATGATTTAACAGAGGTCTTACAAAAACTCATCTCCTCACCAAATATCTGTTCAAAAAGAGAAATTTACCGGCAGTATGATCACATGGTGCAGATAAAAACGGTCATCGAACCGGGGTCTGATGCAGCTCTGATCAGAATCAGAGAAACAGGTCAGGCAATAGCGGCTACAATTGACTGTAACGGTAGATATTGCTATTTGGATCCTTATGAGGGGGCAAAAGGGGCAGTAGCGGAAGCGGCCAGAAATATCGTATGTTCCGGAGCTAAACCACTTGCCGTGACGAATTGCCTGAATTTCGGCAACCCTTATAAACCTGAAATGTACTGGACATTTACCGAGGTTATCCGGGGGATGAGTGACGCCTGTCTTGCTTTTAATACGCCGGTAACGGGTGGTAATGTCTCCTTTTACAACGAAAACCCCAAGGGAGCCATTTATCCAACCCCCACAATCGGAATGATCGGTCTTCTTGCTGATTATCAGAAGGGTATCAGCAGCGGTTTTAAGGGTGAAGGTGATTTCATAATCCTTTTGGGTGAGAATTGCCGGCATCTTGGCGGGACGGAGTATCTAAAGGTTATTCACGGTGTTATTGAAGGAAAGCCACCTGCAGTTGATACATTAAAAGAGAAAAGGCTGCATGAAACATTTTTGGCTTTAGCTGCAGAAGACATTATCAGGTCAGCTCATGATTGTTCCGAGGGTGGCTTAGCGGTTGCCCTTGCCGAATGTTGTCTGGCGAAAGATGAGAACACCGGAGCAAAGATAGAAATACCGTTAATATACCGTGCGGATGCAGAATTGTTTGGAGAGGAGCATTCCCGGATAATCTGCACGGTCACCGGAAGAGATATGGAAACTCTGGCAGAGATTTGCCGGAAATCAGAAATGCCCTATCAGATAATCGGCAGAACCGGGGGTAGCAGATTGGTCATCAATGATCTTATAGAAATCGAAATAGAGAAATTACGGGTTTTATGGGAAAACTCCCTCAAGCTCTAAAAACACAATCGTAAAAAGAAAATGATCAAACAAAACCGGACAGATAGTAAAAATTCGTCAGTAAATGGGAATAGCAACGGGATAGATGACTACAAGAACCGTCTCAGCGCGGAAATGAAGAAACTGGGATTGTTGATAACCGAAGAGAAAACAATAGCTTACGGATTACAGATTGTTATCAGTAACGGAGAACATACGCTTCCCGTCAATCTTTACCGGTCGCAGAAAAAAGGGTTGTCGGTAGTAATTGGCGGGAATGACAGAAATCCCCTCAAATCTCTGATGGATAGTGTTGTTAGTGGAACAGGCAGAGGTGAAGAGCTGACTTCTGCCAAAAAAGAATCACAGATACACCGCTGGGAGAGCTGGCTCGGAACTGATGAAGCAGGAAAAGGGGAGTTCTACGGGGCTTTGGTAGTTGCCGGTTTTCAGGCAGATAGGGAGATTATACCTGAGCTAATGAAGCTCGGAATACAAGACAGCAAGAATTTGACTGCCAAAAAAATAGAGACAGCAGCGCATCAATTATATAAAGAATTTAAGGGAAGGATAGAGGTAGTAAGCCTAAAACCGGAAACCTACAACAAACTCTACCGGGATTTTACTGCCAAGGGGAAAAAACTAAATGAACTGTTAGCCTGGATGCACGGTAGAGTGATTTTGAATCTGCAAGAAAAGACAAAAGAATACAGAGTTGTAGTTGATAAATTTACTTCTGATAAAAAGCTTATAGATGCTCTCCGCGAGCTGCAGAAGATTGAATTGCTTCAGGTAACGAAAGCAGAGCAGGATTTGGCAGTAGCAGCTGCTTCGATCATTGCCAGATATCACTACCTGGAATCGTTGAAGCTGCTGAATAAAAAATTCAAGATAGACTTTAAATCTGGTTCGGGAGCAGCAAGTATCGATACCGGAGTTGAATTTGTGAAACGATATTCTCTTGCCAGATTGCAGGAAGCAGCAAAGATCCATTTCAAGAACTACCAGAAGATAGAAGAGAGAATCAAAGGGGAATTCTCTTGAGATGCCGTTAACTCATTTATTCTGAGACCAGCTTGGTTATCTGAGAGACCGGTAAACCGAAAAAATAGGAAATAGACAAGATAGAGGTTAATATGACATTCATGCCTGCCTGGCTGCTCTACGCAATTATTGCGATGTTGATTTACGGTCTCTGGGCTTTTTTCCCGAAATTAGCAGCTTTTTATCTTCCTGCCAGAGAAATCCTGGTTTATCAGGTAATCGGGATTTTAGTAGTTGGTTTCATCGTTCTCCTCTCTTCGAGAGAGAGATTACAGATAAACGGATTAGGACTGCTTTTTTCTGTCTTAGGAGGAGTTGCCGGTCTTGCCGGTACTATCTTCTTTATTAAATCTTTAGCAATTGGAAAGACCTCTGTCGTTGTTACCATTACTGCTCTTTATCCGCTCGTGACTATTCTCCTTGCTTTTATTTTTCTACGGGAGACGTTATCGGTCAAAAATGCCATCGGGATACTATTTGCCCTGACAGCTATGTATCTTTTTGCTACCTGAGAGAGCAATCATGCAGACTCTGATTATCGATAAGTTATCACCCTATTTTGATGCTCTCCTCAAGGAAAGAGGACTGGATAAATACTTTACTGAAGATACCTGTTTATCCCAAGAAGCGGAGATTATTATAATTAAGACCTTCACCACTGTCGATGAAACCTTTCTGAGATCATATCCAGGGCTGAAGCTGATAATCAGAGCAGGTACCGGATACGACAACATAGATCTGGCAGCAGCAAAGAAGAGGAATATAATTGTTTGCAATACCCCCGAAGCGAATGCCCTATCAGCTGCCGAACATACAGTATCCTTGATTTTTGCTCTTCTCAAGCAGCATCAATCCTCGAAAGAGAACATCAGAGCAGGGAAATGGAAAGAAGGGCTGAAAACAAACTGGGAAATAGGGGAACTGAAAGCACTGGTAGTCGGTGTGGGAAGGATCGGTTCAAGAGTTGCCCGCTTTTTGCAGGAGTTTGGAGCAGAAGTTCAGGGAGTAGATCCCTATCTCTCTCCCCGGGAGTGGGTTGAGAGAGGAATCAGGAGTGTTGACTACAAAAATGGTCTGAGATGGTGTAATCTAATCACTTTTCACACCCCTTTTAACAGAGAGACAACAGGCTATTTCTCACTTAAAACACTGGAGATGATAGAAGAACCGGTATGGCTGATCAATACTGCCCGGGGCGGGATCGTAAATGAAGAGGCTCTGAAACAGGGATTAGATAGCGGTAAAGTACTCGGTGCCGGTTTGGATGTTTATTCTCAGGAACCGGATCCGGAATTATCCTTTGTAGGAGATAAAAATGTCTATCTAACTCCTCATACCGGAGCTTATACCAAAAAAGCCCGGATCAGAATGGCAGAAGAGATCATTCATGTCTGGGAGTCCTATGTTCTGCGGAAAGAGGTAGTCAACAAAATCAAAGAAGATGTATAGTTTTTCGGATTGCTCTGAAGGGTCAACAGTCTGATTTTAGTTCGTCCGGCGGAAATAGCGGGTAAAGGTCTGTCCTTTTCCTGCGATAAAACTCAGTATTAGCTCACTTACCTGGGATGAGTATGAAATCAAGCCGAAGCTTTGGCAGGGATTAAAAAATATTGACGGATTAGCTGAAAAACAAAGAGTAAAATCAAATTTTCCATGGGAGGTTAGAATATGAAGTTAGTCGAATGTGTTCCGAACTTCAGTGAAGGTAGAGATCAAAAAGTTTTGGATGCTATTTCCGGGGCGATAAAACAGGTAAGCAATGTTACCCTTTTAGATGTGGATCCCGGTGCAGATACCAACAGAACGGTTTTCACCATGGTAGGTGAACCGGAAGCTGTTATTGAAGCAGCTTTTCAGGCAATTAAAAAGGGAGCCGAACTGATCGATATGTCCAAACATGAAGGAGCACATCCCCGGATGGGAGCAACCGATGTCTGTCCGTTTATTCCGGTCAGTGATGTAACAATGGAAGAAGCGGTGGAGTTTTCCAAGAGATTAGCTCAGAGGGTAGGAGAAGAGCTGGAAATACCGGTTTACCTTTATGAATATGCCGCCAGCAAGGAAGAATGGAGAAATCTTGCCGAAGTGCGTAAAGGAGAATATGAAGCTTTACCGGAAAAGATGAACGACCCATACTGGAAGCCGGATTTCGGACCTGCAAAATTTAACAGCAGAGCCGGTGCGACAGCTATTGGGGCAAGAGAGTTTCTGATTGCCTATAACATCAATCTGAACACGCGTGACAAGAAGAAGGCTTCTCAGATCGCCAAAAAAATAAGAGAGAAGGGATACCCTCAGAGAGATGAAAACGGAAAACTGGTTAAAGATAAAGAAGGCAAGAAAGTCATGGTTCCCGGTCTCTTTACCAACTGCAAAGCGGTAGGCTGGTATATTGATGAGTATAACAGGGCTCAGATCAGTATGAATCTGACGAACTATAAAATTACTCCACCTCATCTGGTTCTGGAAAAAGTTCGGGAATTAGCCCTGGAAGACGGGGTAGTTATCACCGGCAGCGAATTGGTCGGCCTTATTCCTAAAGATGCTCTGATCATGGCAGGAAAATATTATTTGAACAAATTGGGTGAATCTGATGGTCTTCCCGATGATATGATCATTGAAACAGCGGTACAGTCTATGGGTTTGGCCGAATTAGGTCCTTTTGATCTCGATAAGAAAATCATTGAATATAGTATAGCAAAAAAGGAAAATCTGATCAATCTGACGATCAAAGATTTTGTGGACATTTTATCTACCGATGCCCCTGCACCTGGAGGAGGAAGTGTAGCAGCACTCTACACCACTATTTCCGGAGCTCTGACGGCGATGGTTGCCAATCTGACTTTCGGGAAGAAGGGTTATGAAAAGAATTGGGAAGCTGCCAAAGAGTTAGCGGTTAAAGGGCAGGAAATCAAAAACAGGGCTTTGGCTGCCATTGATAAAGATACCGATAGTTTCAATCTGCTCATGGATGCTATGCGGATGCCCAAGAAGACAGATGAAGAAAAAGCTCTGAGGGCTAAAGGAATACAAGAGGCAACAAAACAGGCTATCCTTGTACCTCTGGAAACTCTCCAGCTCTCATTGCAGGCAGCGGAACTGGCTGCAGAGATCGTCAAGATAGGGAACGAAAATGCCCTCTCCGATGCCGGAGTTGCGGCATTATCAGCTTACGCTGCCGCTAAAGGAGCCTTTTACAATATCAGGATCAATATGCCCGGAATTGAAGATGAAACCTTTAAAGCGGAAGTTACAGCTCAGGCTGAACAATTAGTCGAAAAGATTGCAGATATCTGTGACAGTGTGGAAAAAGAACTGCAAACGGTTCTCCAATAACCGGGTTCAGTAAATTCAAGAAAACAAGATAATGGCTTCGGTATCTGCAAAAACAACCGATATCTTTTTCATATTGGTAGAGCCGGTTTACCGGGGTAACATTGGTGCTGCTGCCAGAGTGATCAATAACTTTGGTTTTACTAATCTCCGGTTAGTAGGAGCAATACCGAAGAAAGAAGATCATTATTTAGCTGTTCATTCGGAAGAGATAATGAACCGGATCGAGATCTTTGACGATTTAAAAGGCGCTCTTTCCGATATGGATGCAGCTATTGCCGTAACCCGCAGGAGCGGCAGAAAGAAGAAGAGTGATCTGAACAGCGATGGAATAAAAAAGTTCGTTGCGGAACTGCATCGCGGGAGAACTGCTTTTGTCTTCGGCAGGGAAACGTATGGTCTTAAGGATGAAGAGATAGAACTTTGCCCTATCCGCTGCTTTATCCCAACGAGTGAAGAATTTCCTTCTCTCAATTTAGCGCAGGCGGTAGCGATCGTGGCTTATGAGCTTTTCGATCACTCTCATTCCGGCGATACAGAAGCAGAAAAGAGTCTTGCCGGCAGCAACAAGATCAATGATTCGGTAAACGATATATTGAAGAACTTGACTAATATCGGTTATTTTGAGACAGGTGATCCGGGGAGGACAGAAAAACAGTTGCAGAATATTTTACTAAGAAGTTATACGACAGAAGAAAACCTGCTATTTCTCGCGAAACTGTTTCAGCGGATAGAGGTTCTGTTTTCGAAGAAGAAATAAGAAAAATTAATAAACAAAGAAGAGTTTGTTGGAGGTTATATGGACTATTTCTTTACTGAAGAACAATTGGAAATCAGGGAGATTGCCCGAAAAGTAGCGGAAGAAAAGATGAAGCCTGTCCGCGAAAAATATGATGAAGAGGGGATTTTCCCCTGGGATATAGTTGAAGTTTATGCTCAGACCGATCTTTTTGCTGTACTGATCCCTGAAGAATACGGCGGGATAAGCGGGAAGGTTTTTGATTTATGTATTGTCACAGAAGAGTTATGTCGCGTCTGTGCCGGTATTTCCCTCTCTTTAGGTGCTTCCGGTTTGGGACTTTATCCGATTCTCCTGTCAGGTTCGGAAGAGCAGAAGCAGAAGTATCTGCCGGCAATTGCCGAAGGGAAGAAACTTGCCGCTTTTGCCCTGACTGAGGCGAATGCTGGTTCGGATGCCGGAGCTATTGAAACTACGGCAACTCTTGATGGTGATCATTATATCCTTAACGGGACAAAACAATGGATTACCAATGGGGGAGAGGCAGATATTTATACGGTGTTTGCCATGACCGATAAAACCAAAGGGGCTAGAGGCGCTTCCTGCCTGATAGTAGAAAAGGGGACTCCCGGTTTCTCTTTCGGCAAGAAGGAAAACAAGATGGGGATCAGAGCCTCGGCTACAAGTGAACTGATCTTCGAAGACTGCCGGGTTCCCAAAGAGAACCTGATAGCTAAAGAGGGTTTGGGTTTCATGATCGCAATGAAAACATTCGATAAATCCCGCCCTATGGTTGCAGCTCAGGCTGTAGGCATAGCCCAGGGTGCTTATGAAGAAGCAGTAAAATACAGCAAAGAACGGCAGCAGTTCGGTAAACCGATCTCCTCTTTCCAGGCTGTACAGTTTATGTTAGCTGATATGGCGACCCAGATCGAAGCCACCCGTTCTTTGGTCTTTTCCACTGCCCGGATGATAGATGCTGGCAGCAAGAAGTACAGCAAAGAATCGGCAATGTGCAAGTATTACGCTTCCGATATGGCGATGAGGGTTACAACGGATGCGGTTCAGATTCTCGGCGGTTACGGATATATGAAAGAGTACCCGGTAGAGAAGATGATGAGGGATGCCAAAATCACTCAGATCTATGAAGGTACCAATCAGATCCAACGTTCCATAGTGGCTTCCCATATTTTGAAAGAATAATAAGACATATTTAGCAGAGTAAACTAATTTTTTTGTTATCAAGAGGCATAAGAGATTGCTAACTTATGCCTCTTATCTTTTTCTTCAGACAGGAGAGAGGGCTCAAATATCTTCCCGGTTTTGAGTTATTTCAAGCTGACCGCAAACAACAATTTATCGTAACCGAATATATATAAAAAAACCTGTTGCTTTATTGGGTAAAAATTCCCCGATTCTTATGAAACCGGTAAAGGGCAGAACCAGAGAGGATAGTCCCCTTAAAGATGACTCTTCTTTAGCGAGCGGGATTGTCTAAATCTTTTATTTTGGAGCGACTTAGCTTGACAATAAAAGCCAGTAAAGAAAAAGGGAGACATAAAAACATTTTGGAGGTAGTAATGACTTTTAAGGATTTCATGAACAAAGTAGCTGCCCGGAATCAGGGGGAGCCTGAATTTTTGCAGGCAGTCAAGGAAGTAGTCGAAACCATTTGGGATGTCTATGTTTCGGAACCACGGCTTGTCAAGGCTAACATAATGGAACGAATAGTTGAGCCGGAAAGAGTGATAATGTTTCGAGTTCCCTGGGTAAACGACAAGGGCGAAGTTCATGTCAACCGCGGTTTCCGCGTTCAGTTCAACAGTGCTATTGGACCTTATAAAGGTGGCTGCCGTTTCCATCCCAGCGTTAATCTCTCCAGTCTGAAGTTTCTCGGTTTTGAGCAGATATTCAAGAACAGTTTGACCACTCTACCCATGGGTGGAGGAAAAGGGGGAGCTGACTTTGATGCCAAAGGGAAATCGGAATATGAGATAATGCGTTTCTGCCAGGCGTTCATGACTGAGTTATACCGTCACATCGGGCCTAATCTGGATGTTCCGGCGGGAGATATTGGGGTTGGCGGCAGAGAGGTCGGTTATATGTTCGGTATGTATAAAAAACTGAAAAATGAATTTACCGGAGTCTTTACCGGAAAGGGACAAAACTGGGGTGGAAGTCTTATCAGACCGGAAGCTACAGGTTACGGAGTTGTCTATTTTACCGAAGAAATGTTGAAAGCAGTTGGCGATTCTCTTGAAGGAAAGAAGGTTGCAGTGTCCGGATTCGGTAATGTTTCCTGGGGTGCAGTTCAGAAGGTAAATGATCTGGGGGGTAAAGTCGTTACTCTTTCAGGACCTGACGGGTATATTTACGATAAGGAGGGAGTCACGGGCGAAAAAGTGGAATACTTGCTGGAGTTAAGAGCTTCCAATAATGATCGCGTTTCCGATTATGCCGATAAATTCAAATGTGAGTTCTTTCCCGGAAGAAGACCCTGGGAAGTTCCTGTTGATGTGGCAATGCCTTGTGCCATTCAGAATGAATTGAATTTAGAGGATGCCAGGAGTTTAGTCAAAAATGGAGTTAAGGTACTCTCTGAAGGTGCTAATATGCCCTGTACACCGGAAGCTATTGCATTGTTACAGGAGAGCAAGGTTCTCTTTGCTCCGGGAAAAGCTGCTAATGCCGGTGGTGTTGCTACTTCCGGGCTGGAGATGACCCAGAATAGTATGCGTCTGAAATGGCTGCGGGAAGAGGTAGATGAGAAGCTGCACAGAATCATGATCGCTATTCATGATCAATGTAAAGAATACGGTACCAGACCTGACGGATATACCGATTACATCAAGGGTGCCAATATTGCAGGGTTCATTAAAGTTGCCAACGCTATGGTTGATCAGGGAGTCATTTAATCCGGTAGTTTTTCCAGAGTGTCTGTAGTAAACAGAGAAAATATTACGATAGAAAAGAAAAAAGGCTGCTTCCGGGCAGCCTTTTTTATTGCTAAAAATGAAAACCTAAGAAAGTTTGGTTTCGGTATGTTCAGATCACATACTTAAACTTTGATCAAGGGAGAGATTATGAAGAATTACAGGGCAGAATCAGCACGGATAGGTGAGAATACCCAGATAGGCTTCAACACGATAATCCTGGATGACGTTGTTATTGGCGATAATTGTCAGATCGGACATAATGTTGTGATTCATGAAAATACAGAGATCGGGGATAATGTCAGAATTGATGATAATACCATTATCGGTAAGAAACCGATGCGTTCTCCGAGAAGCATTTTTCAGGATGAGGCTCAATACAAACCGGCGAAGATAGGAAACGGTTGTCTGATCGGAGCGAATGTGATTATCTATGTTCAGTCTCAGATTGGAGAAAAGAATCTCTTGGCAGATATGGCTACAATCAGAGAAAATACTCAGATTGGTGACTTCAATATCATAGGCAGAAATGTAACTATCGAGAATTTCGTTAAATTAGGGGACAGGAATAAGATCGAAACCAACACTTATATTACAGCATATTCCGAACTGGGGGATTATTGTTTTATTGCTCCCTGTGTAGCAACAAGTAACGATAATTACATGGGACGTGATAAAGAGAGATTCCAGCATTTCAAGGGAGTAACCGTCAAATCGGGCGGCAGGATAGGTGTCAATGCCACAATTCTGCCTGGAAAGACGGTGGAAGAGGATGGCATGTTAGCCGGTGGAGCAGTGCTGACAAAGGATCTTCCTGCCAGAGAGATCTGGGGTGGAAATCCTGCCCGGCATTTCAGAGAGGTCGATGAAAAACAATTGAAAGAGAATAACCTCGATCCCGTTAAGTAATCGATAGAGCAAAAGATCAACGAGAACGATAATTTAAACAGGCAGAAAGTTAACGAAATGAAAGCATTAGTTATTGTACCGACTTATAATGAAGCAGAGAATATCAGACCTCTGATTGCTGAAATTCTGGAGAAAGATGATTCCCTTCATCTTCTGATCATTGACGATAACTCTCCGGACGCTACCGGAGATATAGTAGAAGAATTGAAGGCTAAGCGGAAAAGGCTACACCTGTTAAGAAGAGAAGCAAAATTAGGACTCGGATCCGCTTATATTGCCGGATTTAAATATGCTATCCGGGAAGGCTATGATTATATCTTTGAGATGGACGGTGATTTTTCTCATGATCCGAAAGTCTTACCGGTCATGCTGGAAGAGATTCAGGAAAATGATCTGGTTATCGGTTCCAGGTATATTCCCGGCGGTTCTGTGCTTAATTGGCCTATCAGGAGATTATTGCTCAGTTATCTTGCATCCCAGTACGTCAGAATAATTACCGGAATGCCGATCAAGGATGCAACCAGCGGATTTAAATGCTATCGGCGGGAGGTTCTTGAAGCTCTTAACCTTGATAAGATCATGTCTGACGGTTACTCCTTCCAGGTAGAGATAAAATACCGTCTCTGGCTGAAGAATTACCGGATCAAAGAGATTCCGATTATTTTCAATGACCGGGTATGCGGGCACTCGAAGATGTCCCGCAAGATAGTCTATGAAGCGATATGGATGATTTGGAAGCTGAGATTTCAGGCATTGCTTAAGCGGTTATAGTCTTATGGTAGTTAACCCGGATTCAGTTTAACAGAAAAGTGATATGAGGGATTTATGGATTTAACGGATAAAACAGTCAGCAATTCAGCAGTTTCAGCGCTGATCATTACCTACCCATTCTCAGATCATTTTCTGTTATCAATGGCGTTGAGTTAATGGAAGCATCTTTATATAAAGACTCGATTATTCAGTCTCTGAAAGTGGAGAAAATTGTTTATAAAGGCTTGGGTTTAGGCTATCACAACAGAACTCCCGTCTTTGTTTATCAGGGACTTCCCGGTGATGATGCGGCGGTACGGGTCATTCATAAGAGGGGAGAGGTCTTTTTTGCAGAGATCTTCTCTTATAATAAAAGATCAGAATATCAGGTACCGGTTCCCTGTGAAGTTTTCAAGGATTGCGGAGGATGTGATTGGCTTCATGTAGCTTATAAAGATCAGTTGAGATTCAAGCAGGAGATTGTTCGGGAGTTTTTCGAACAATTTACTGCAGATAAGAATATGATTAGCAGGATCATAGCCTCTGAAAAGATAAATTTTTATCGAAACAAGATATATCTTCCTGTCGGTGAAACTGAATATGGTTTAACAGCCGGCATCTTTGCCAGACGCAGTCACCGGATCATAACGCACAAACGGTGCTATTTGCAGCCGGAAAACAGCGAAAAGATCATTGCCTGCTCTCTGGAGCTCCTGGCGAAAGCCAATGTTACCTGGTACGATGAAAAGAAGGGAAGGGGAACGCTTAAATATCTCGGACTCCGTTATTCAGAACATGAAGACAGGTTTGTTTTCATCATTGTTACCAATACGATGAAACTCCCTTTTTCCAAAACAATTGCCGGCGGACTAGCCGAGAAGTTTCCCCGGATAGCCGGGGTAGTGCAGAATATTAATGAGGGGCAATCGAACAGAATTTTGGGGGATAAGACAAAAATTCTCTGGGGCAGGGACTTTCTGACCGAAAAGATTGGAGAGATTACTTTTAAGACTCAATATCTCTCCTTTTTTCAGATCAATACCGCTCAGACCAAAAATATCCTCGATTATCTGAAGAAAGAGCTGGGCAGCGAAGATGTAGTGATTGATGCCTATAGTGGTATTGGAGCTATCGGTATTTACATCGCAGATAAGGTCAAAAAGGTTATCTGTCTGGAACAGTTACAGCAAGCAGTAACAGATGGTCAGGAGAATTGCCGGATCAACGGGGTTGATAATTGCCGTTTTATCTGTACTCAGGTAGAAAAAGAATTAGGTTACCTCTTAGGGAAAGCCTCTGCGGATGTGATAATTCTCGATCCACCCCGAAAAGGGGTAGAGAAGGGGGTAATCGAAGATATTGCTCAAAGCCCGATTCGTAAAATTATCTATATCAGCTGTGATATTGCTACCCAGAAACGAGATGTAGAGCTTCTGATCCGTAAAGGATTCATGGTAAAAAAGATACAACCTTTTGATATGTTTCCCCATACCTATCACATCGAAAACTTAGTTATTATGACAAGGTAAGGGGAGGAAACAGATGAAATGAGAAGAGTAACGAAAACAGGCTTTATATACCCGATAACTCTTCTCCTAATACTATTGGCTTTTGCTTCCTGTTCCCGCCCGAAACTGGCTTTCGATGATTATACGGTTATTGATGTCACCTATCCGGAGCAGGAAGAAATGGAGCAAGCTGAAACCGTAAAAATAACCAAGGGCAATGATAGTTTCGTAATAATTCCGCAGGCAAAATACCGGGTCGGAGCAGTTGTGAGAAGCAAGAAAGCTTATCGTTCAGACAGTATGGCGAAGATCTCTCCTTATGATTTTGCGCTCGTCTGGGGGTTTTTAGCTGACGAACATTTCTACCGGCAACTGAAGATATCGCAGGGCGGAAGACGTTATTTCTTCAGACCGAAAAAGAATTCCGAACTTTCTCTGGACTGGGTTTATCTCCATTCCAGTAATCATCATCTGATCCCGGCAAATGATAATATCAGGCTCGCTCTCCGCTCAGTCAGAAAGAATGACCGAGTGCAGCTTGAGGGTTATCTGGTGATTGTAAGAGCCAAAGTCAAGGGGCGGACATTCACCTGGAGAACCAGTTTGGCGAGAGATGACAGGGGTGACGGTTCGTGTGAGATAATGCTGGTCGAGAAAATTAAGATAAATTACAGCGTTTATGAATAGTTCCGATTATTTCGGAATATAAGCAGAGTTTTGGGGTTCTTTTGCAGTTTGCTCAAATCTATCGAGATTTTTTCGAAGAGACTTGTTCCTGCTTGCTTTGACAAGAAATAAAGCTTTTTAATATTCCGCTATATTTCGGTGAGAAATCGTTATCCGGGGTTAAGGTTGTGATGGAGATTAATCTATTGACAGCTGAACCGGAAAACAGGATTAGTAACGTTAAAACTAACATCCAGTTATAATAGTTAGCTGCAAAGTTTTACCGGCGAGGTCTTCTCTGTTACTAATTTGTTGAGGAGAAGAAACACAAGCGAATTCAAAATTACAGCAGAAATAGGAGAATAGTGGTGAGAACTTATTTCTTACATAATTTCAAAGAGATAGAAAATATAGATAAGCTTTCTGAAGAAGAGAAATTTGCCGTCGAGACGGTCGGCTCCGTTCTTCCTTTCAAGGTTAATAACTATGTTATCAATGAACTGATAGATTGGGATAATGTTCCTGAGGACCCAATCTTTACCCTGACTTTTCCCCGCAAGGAGATGCTGCTCCCTGAGCATTACCGGAGAATGGAAACTCTCATTAAAAAAAATGCTGCTAAAGAGAGAATCCATCAGGCTGCCAATGAGATACGTGAGCAGCTTAATCCTCATCCTGCCGGTCAAATAGATCTTAACGTTCCGGTAATCAACAGAAGAAGGTTTTACGGTCTGCAGCACAAATACCGGGAAACAGCACTCTTCTTTCCCAGTGAAGGGCAAACCTGTCATTCATACTGTACTTTCTGTTTTCGCTGGCCCCAGTTTGTAGGATGGAAAAACATCCGTTTTGCTACCAGGGAAGCAGAGAAATTAACTACTTATCTCAAAGAGCATCAGGAAATCTCAGATGTTTTATTTACCGGGGGTGATCCGATGGTTATGAAAGCTGAGATACTTGAGGTTTATATAGATTCTCTGTTGAGGAGCGATCTTTCCCACATCAAGAATATCCGTATTGGGACGAAGTCACTTTCATATTGGCCTTACAGGTTTTTGAGCGACCCCGACAGCGACAAGTTACTGAGAGTCCTGGAGAAAGTGGTTAAAGCAGGGAAACATCTGGCAATGATGCTGCATTTCAATCATTATAAGGAACTGGAAACAAAAGCAGTCGAGAAAGCCTCCCGCAGATTGAGAGATATTGGGGCAGTTTTGAGAACCCAGGCGCCAATTCTCCGGCATATTAATGCTTCACCGGAGATTTGGGCGAAGATGTGGAAACGGCAAGTCAATATGGGGATGGTCCCCTACTACATGTTTGTTGTAAGAGATACAGGTGCTCAACACTATTTTGGACTACCTTTGATGGAGTCATGGGAGATATTCCGGGAAGCTTACAATCAGGTCAGCGGATTATGCCGGACAGTGAGAGGACCAAGTATGTCCTGCATTCCCGGTAAGGTTCAGATTTTGGGCGTAACAGAAGCTGCCGGAGAGAGAGTATTTGTTATGAGGATGCTGCAAGGGAGGAATCCTGACTGGGTACACCGACCGTTTTTTGCCCAATATAATGAGGAAGCAACCTGGATAGACGGTTTGAAACCTGCTTTCGGCGAGAAGAAATTCTTCTTCGAAGATGAATTAAAGAGAATCTATCGACAGCGTCTTGAGGATAATGGATCTCTCAGTTTTGAATAAAGATTATTTAACTATTTGAAGGGTGAATTGTTTCTTGTTTATCCTCTGACAAAGACGATCTCTTCATCCTTAAACAGTATGGTAATTATCCGGTTTCCCCCCGGAAGGCGACGGAAGAAGATAAAACCGGACTTCCTGGCCCCGGGGCGGATATCACCGTAATGAAATGCTTCCTGCAAGAGATTAGCCCGACCGGTCATTCTTTCTCCCGAAAAGGTGTCACCCCTTTCGGGTAAAGGACTGAATTTATCGGACAAAAAATCATCGTAAAACACTATGTGGGAGACATCCGGGATATCCAGGGCATCATACTGGTTTCTTTCTTCATCAAGTAAGACTAAATCCTCAGCGTTAATAACAAGAGGCTTATCAGTTTGATTCTTGACTATGATGTGGAAAGTAGTAAAGAAATCAGATACTCTCTGTGGTTCCCGTGTCCAGAGCCGAGGGGTTATGGCAAAGGCAACTCCCTCTGTTTCGAGCAGGGCATAATTATCCAAAACACTGACTCTATCGGTTGGTTGAGCCTGGTAACGGGTAGTGCAGCTGGCCGTTGAGAGTAAAAGAATGAGGATTATAATCCCGCTGAGCAACAACAAACCCTGTTGATCTAATCTTCCCCTGTTGTCCGGCAGGGGAGCAAACACCTCGCTTTCTGAGGCTGGGAAGTTAGCTCTCATTGCCATTATTATTATTGTCGAATTTCAGGGATACCTGTTCCTCTTTTTCCTTTTGTTCCGTATCTTTGGTTTCAGATCTTAGCTCTGTCTTGGAAGGAATTTCAGCTATCTTCTTCTCTGGGGTTTCTACAGGCTGCTTTTCCCCCTCTTCATCGTTATCATTCTCATTTTCATTTGTTATACAGGCTATATCGTAAACCTTGTCATCCTCTTTCAAAGATACCAGTCTTACACCTTGAGTATTTCTTCCGATTACCGACATATCCTTGACCGGCTGCCGGATAATCATCCCGTCTTTGGTAACAATGATCAGATCATCACTATCCAGAACTTCGAGCAAATCGACCAAATGCCCGTTTCTCTTGGTGGTTTTGATGGTGATCACTCCCATGGTTCCACGATTCTTAGAGGCATAAGATTCAACATTGGTTCGTTTGCCGTAGCCATTTTCACAGATCGCCAGCAGGGTTCCGTTTCTTTTAACAACAACCATTGCTACCACATAATCTCCGTTACGAAGTCTGATGCCTCTCACTCCCTGTGAGTTTCTCCCTACCGTTCTGACCTTTTCTTCGTTGAAGCGGTTAGCGTAACCACCTCTGGTAGCGAGGATGATATCATTGTACCCTTCAGTGATCTGGGCATCGATGAGTTCATCTCCTTCGATTAGTTTGATAGCTATAATGCCATTCGAACGTGGACGGGAATAGGCTTCTAAAGTACTCTTTTTGATTATTCCCCGTTTGGTGACCATGGTCAGGTAGTGTGGATCATTAAAATCACGGACTACAACATGAGCTTTGATGCTGTCACCCTTTTCCAGTGATATCAGATTGACGATGGCTTTACCTCTCGCCAGTCTTCCGACCAGCGGTAACTGATATACTTTCAGCCAGTAACACTTCCCAAAATTAGTAAAGAAGAGGATATAGGCATGAGTGGAGGCGATGAAGATGGTTTCGGTAAAGTCCTGTTCCTTAAGATTAGTTCCGGAGAGACCCTTTCCACCCCGGCGTTGCTGCCTGTAGGTATCGAGAGGGAGACGTTTGATATAACCTTCATGAGAGATAGTAACCACCATATCTTCCTCGGCAATCAGATCTTCTTTTTCAAGATCAGTAATGTGGTCAATTATCTCCGATCTGCGAGTGTCGGAATATTTCTTCCGGATCTCTTCTATCTCATCTTTGATGATCTTCATTCTCAATGATTCATTGGAAAGGATGTCTTTCAGATGAGCAACGGTTTTTAACAGCTCATTATACTCGTTCTCTAATTTTTCCCTTTCCAGCCCGGTTAACTTCTGTAATCTCATATCAAGGATAGCTTTAGCCTGAATCTCAGTCAAGGAGAAGCCCTCTTGCAGTCTTTCACTTGCTTCCTGAGTGCTTTCTGATTCTCTGATGGTTTTTATTATCTCGTCGATGTGATCAAGAGCAATTCGCAAACCCTGTAGAATATGCAGCCGTTTTTCAGCATTTTCTAATTCGAACTGGGTGCGGCGAACCACTACTTCATGTCTGAACTCGATAAAATTATTGAGCAAGTCCGAGATATTCAGAACCTTGGGTACGCCGTCAACGAGTGCCAGATTGATAACTCCGAAAGAATCCTGAAGCTGTGAATACTTGTACAGCTGATTCAGGACAACCTGTGCATCCTCATTTCTTTTCACTTCGACAACAAGCCGCATTCCGTCTCTGCCCGATTCGTCCCGGATATCACTGATCCCTTCTACTTTCTTCTCTTTTACCAGACTGACCATTTTTTCGATCATAGAAGTCTTATTTACCTGATAAGGTATTTCCGAAATAATAATGGATTGAGCTCCGGAAGATTTTACTTCGACATCAGCCTTACCCCGGATCTTAATTTTTCCGTAACCGGTCTGGAAGTAATCAATGATTCCCGCCCTTCCGAGGATAAAACCGCCGGTGGGAAAGTCAGGTCCCTGAATGTAGTCCATCAGTTCCAACGGAGTCAAATCCCGGTTATCGATCAAAGCAATCAAGGCGTCACAAATCTCACCCAGATTATGGGGGGGCATATTGGTTGCCATCCCTACTGCAATACCTGAACAGCCGTTAACCAACAGATTAGGTATCCTGGTTGGGAAGATAACCGGCTCAGTTCTTGTTTCGTCATAATTGGGACGAAAATCAACGGTATTTTTCTCAAGATCAGCTAACAGATCAATAGCTACTTTCTCTAATCTTGCTTCTGTGTAACGCATTGCTGCCGGCGGATCTCCATCAATGGAACCGAAGTTACCCTGCCCGTTAATAATCGGATACCGCATATTCCAGGGCTGAGCCAAACGAACGAGAGTAGGATAAATTACCTGCTCACCGTGCGGGTGATAGTTACCGGAAGTATCACCGGCTATTTTTGCACATTTTCTAAACCCTTTATCGGGGGTGAGATTTAGTTCATGCATGGCGTAAAGAATACGTCTCTGGGATGGTTTTAAGCCGTCGCGGATATCCGGCAGGGCGCGTGATACTATCACACTCATCGAGTACTCGAGATATGCCTGTTTCAGTTGATCTTCTATCTCAACATTAATTATTCTGCTTCTGTCAATCGTCATCTTAATAACTCCATTATGTCTATACTTTTTTCACTTTTCGGTGTAATCATTTCATTAATATTCTATGCTTGTTTTTTCCGGTCAAAATTCAGAAAGGGCTTTCGTCAGAGCTTAGATTATATCAAGATTCTGCACATAACGGGCATTTTCTCTGATAAAATCTCTTCTTGGGGCGACTTCATCTCCCATCAGAACTGTAAACATTCTGTCTGCTTCGATAGCATCATCGATTTTCACAGAAATGAGTATTCTGCTCGATGGGTCCAGGGTTGTTTCCCATAACTGTTCGGGGTTCATTTCACCTAATCCTTTATATCGCTGGATCACCACTCCTTTTCTGTCTATCTCGTTCAGTATGTCATCTCTTTCTCTGTCGGAATAGGCATATTTTTTCATCTTACCCTTTCTGATCAAATAAAGGGGAGGTTTAGCAATATAAATATGTCCCTTCTCTACTAAGGGTCTCATATAGCGGAAGAAGAATGTCAATAAGAGGGTAGAGATATGAGCCCCATCAACATCTGCATCAGCCATGATGATTATGCGGTGATATCTAAGTTTTTCGATATCAAAATCGTCTCCGATCCCTGCTCCCAAAGCAAGAATTATCGGTTGGATCTTATCATTATTGAGAACCCGGTCAATCCTCGCCTTCTCAGTATTCAACATTTTTCCCCATAACGGAAGCACTGCCTGGAAAGTACGGTCGCGTCCCTGCTTGGCAGATCCTCCCGCCGAATCTCCCTCAACCAGTAATATTTCTGTCTCTTCCGGGTTACGGGAACTGCAATCGGCAAGTTTTCCTGGCAGATTGCCGCTTTCCAGGACGGTTTTACGTCTGGTTAGTTCTCTTGCTTTTCTGGCAGCTTCCCGGGATCTGGCTCCGAGAATAGCTTTAAGGGATATGCTTTTGGCATCGTTAGGATGTTCTTCGAAGTATTCAAGCAGTTTTTCACCTACGATGGAGTTTATCAAACCGTCCACTTCGGAATTCTGAAGCTTTGTTTTAGTTTGTCCTTCAAACTGGGGATTCGGCAGCTTGACGCTTATTATTGCTGTCAGTCCTTCCCTGATATCACTACCCTGCGGGCTGATTTTCTCATTTTTCAGGAGATTGAGATTCCTGATGTAACTGTTTACAGCTCTCGTTAAGGCAGTTTTGAAACCACTGAGGTGAGTACCACCTTCGATAGTATTGATATTATTGGCAAAGCTCAGAATATTTTCCTGATATCCGTCATTATACTGAAGTGAAACCTCGAAAGCTATGTTGTCTTTTTCTCCGAAGATATAAACGGGATCCTTGAAAAGGCTTTTCTTCCCCTCGTTCAAGAACCTCACAAAAGAGATTATCCCGCCATCATACTTAAAATCATGGAATTTTCCGCTTTTCTCTTCCTTCAGAACAATCCTTACACCCTTATTGAGAAAGGCAAGCTCGCGGAGCCGGACACTGAGATACTCAAAATTGAAATCTACGGTCTCAAAGATTGTCGGGTCCGGTTTGAAAGTTGAAAGTGTGCCGGTCTTGTTTGTTTGACCAATTATCTCAACTTCTTTGGTCGGGATACCTCGGGAATAAGTCTGATGATAGATGCTTCCGTTTTTAAAGACCTTTACTTCCATGAATTCAGAGAGAGCATTTACGACAGATACACCCACTCCGTGCAAGCCACCGGACACTTTATATGTTTTATTATCAAATTTTCCACCGGCATGGAGAACAGTCATTACTACCTGAAGCGCAGAAATATTCGATTCCTTGTGAACATCAACCGGAATTCCCCTCCCGTTGTCTAATATCGAGACAGAACCATCACTGTTGATGGTAACTTCTATGCTGTCACAATATCCCCCCAACGCCTCGTCAATACTATTGTCGATGACTTCATAGACAAGATGATGCAATCCCCGTTCGGTTACTCCTCCTATATACATGGTAGGTCTCTTTCGGACAGCTTCCAATCCCTTTAAAACCTTAATACTTGTTGCTGTGTAGTCCTGTGAACTCATTATTTCTCCTTTTTCTATTGCGGATTAGAACTTGTCAGACTTTCCGCTGCTCCTGACAAATCAGATTTATTATTCATCAATTCCTTCCAGAATGTTTCTGTAGCGATCTCTTCTGTGAGAGGCATCGGGTAACTCACCCAGGCTGATTATGATGTTTACAGCACTTCCTTTCGGGACAAAATCATCGGCAAGCGGTTGTGAATAGATGATTCTATCTTTGGTCACTTCATCAGAATAGCGGTAAATTTTCTCCCCGAGTTTCAAGCCGATGTTATCCAATCTTATCTTTGCTTCCAGTTCACTAATATTATCAAGATAGGGTACTCTGACCAGTTCAGGCCCTTTACTGACAACTACTTCTACTGTTCTGTTTATCTTTGTAGTTTTATTAGCTTCCGGTGTTTGCGTTATAATTCTGTTTTGCTCAATCTCATCATCATGCCGCATCTCTACCTGCTGGACATAGAGGTTAAGATCACGGCAGATTTTTCTGGCAACATCAAACTGCTGCCCTACTATATCGGGAACAACGACTTCATTACCGGTTCCGGTAATGAGCGACATTACAATGTTTATTCCTATGAAGCCGGCAATAAAGAGAAGCAGCATGATTCCGCATGCTATTAAAAAAGCCTTTATCTTTATCATCATATTCTGAGTAACTCCCATGACTATCAATTTTGCCTGTTGTAACAACCGGCTCTTATTCTATTCCAGCAAAACCTGTTAAAGCTCAGAAAAGAAAAAACGACCGGTTATAATAACCAGAAAAACTTTCTCACACTTCTTAGTTTCTCTTTGTTTCTGCTTCATTCGCTGCTATTTCCCTTTCTTGTGTATCTTTGCGGCAAAAACACCGTCAATCTTGTCTCGATGAGGATATGTCTTCAAAAATCCGTTTTCCATAAACCTTGCAGGCACCGTTTTCGGATTCTCGACTAACCGGAAATTCTTGTTTTTACTGAGAAATCTTGTCACCTGCTCCTCATTCTCCTGCCGGTTCAGCGTACAGGTGCTGTAAACCAGATATCCCCCTTCTCTTACGAACTGAGCTCCTACATCAAGAGCATTCTCCTGCAGTTTCAACAGTGACTTCATATCCTGATTGAACTGCCAGCGCAATTCCGCTTTCTTCTGAAATATTCCCCAGCCCGAGCAGGGGACATCAAGAATCACCCGGTCATAAGCCTGTGCTTTAGGTCCGAATTTCAGGGCATCTTCAGTGACTATATTCATGTTGACTATTTGCAGCCTGTCAACTGCCTGCCTGATCTTCTTTGCCTTCTGCGGGAACTTATCTACCGCAATGATTTCACCTGTATTATTCATTAACTCTGCTATATAAGTACATTTACCGCCGGGTCCGGCAAACAGATCAAGAATATTTTCCTCTTCCTGGGGGTCAAGCAATTCGACGATGAGAGCCGAAGAGGCATCCTGAACCGAAAAATATCCCTCTTCAAAGGAGACATCATTCAGGATCTCCTGCCCGAATTCGGTGGTCATAACTCTTGCGGATACCTCAGAAGGTTCTAAGATAAAACCCTGCCTGGAAAAGTAATTCTTGATACGTTTGCCATCTGTTGCCAGGCGGTTGATCCTAATTGATAACTTCGGCTTCCGATTGAAAAATATACATAGTCTCTCGGTATCTTCTGCTCCCCAGTATTGCAGCCAGGTCTCGATTATTTCCGAGGGGAATGAATACTGATCTGACAATCTTGTTTTAAGGTCGGCTGGATAATCAATATTGGGATCTCTCAAATAGGATCTTAACACGGCATTGATAAAATCAGCGACTTTAGGATCAAAAAGCTTTTTGGCAATTTCCACTGTCTCATCTACTGCTGAGTGTTCCGGAACGGATTCACAATAGATTAACTGATAAAGACCGAGAAAGATCAGACACTTGATCTTAAGATCAGTTGCAGCAAACCGGTCACTTTTCTGATCTTTTCCCTTTGCTGAGCAGGAAGCGATATAATCAAGATTTCGCTGCATCTTGATCGTTCCTTTGACAAGATGATAGAGAAAACTCTTGTCATTAGCTTCCCGGAATTTCTTCAGCTTTTGTTCCAGTAATCTGTCTGAGTGATGATGATCTTTTAACACTTTGTAGATTATATTGTAAGCTTCTTTTCTGACTAAATCCATCTATAATTCACCATAATTATTCATTCGTTATCTTCAAGGCAGCTGCAAGACTGAGGTTTCCCAATAATGATGTTTATCATCCCTTTTACCATGTATAAACAATCTTCATATCTTGAGTCTTTTCTGTCATTACATTTCTCTATTATCTTAGCGTGTTTTCGCTTTTCCCCGCGAACGCTTTTTATACATGTTCTGTATCGTCATTTTTATCAGCTCTTCAGAAGAACCGATATTTATCTCCTGTTTAAGCAAATCTTCTATGGCATAACTGATCTCTGTTTGTTTATATCCCAGCGTAACCAGGGCACTCTCTGCTTCCTGAATGTATTTCTCGATCCCTTCAACCGCTGCTCCGGTTATCGTCAAGGCCGGTAAGGAAGCAAGCTTGTCCTTCAACTCCAGAATCAATCTTTGGGCGGTTTTCTTGCCCAAACCGGGAATGACAGTCAGCGCCTGATCATTTTCCGTTCGGACGAATTTCACAAAGTTCGTTATACTCATCGCCGACAGGATCGAAAGAGCGATCTTCGGTCCGATGCCGCTTATAGTAATGAGAAGACGGAATAACTCCTTTTCTTCTACAGAAAAGAAACCAAAAAGCTTCAAGTCATCATCGGATACTGCTAAATGAACATGCAGGCTGATCTCCTGTTCGGGATTACCCAGTTTCTCATAAGTACTCAGCGGAATACCTACCTCATAACCGACACCATTACAATCGATAACTACTCTCATCGGAGTCTTTTCACTTAGTTTCCCCCTGAGGAATGAAAACATTGCTTAACTCCTGAATCTTTCATTGTTATAAACGGTGTAAGCTACAGCAAGGGCATCGGCTGCATCATCCGGCAAGTTATCAATTTTCAGGCCGAGAAGCTTGGGTAACATATACTGAACCTGCTGCTTGGAGGCATTACCATTTCCCGTAACACCTTTTTTTACCTCACGGGGTGAAAGTTCCGCTAATGATACTTTCTCCTGTGCAATTGCCAGAAGAATGACCCCTCTGACCTGACCAAGGGTAAAAGCTGATTGGATATTCTTTCCGTAAAAGATGGTCTCTAATCCGACGATATCAGGTTTATTCTCTTTGATTATTAGCAGTATCTCACGATAAATAGCAGCAAGCCGCTCAGATAATGTGGCTGCTGGGTCTAATTTGATAACATCATAACCGACAGCCGTGATTTTACGTCTCTCTGTTTCCAGCAGTCCGTAACCACACATGCGGCTGCCGGGGTCAATGCCCAAAAAGATCAATTCTCAGCCAGCCTGTTCAAGAGTTCATCTGATATCCGGAAATTGGCAAAAACCTTTTGTACATCATCAAGGTCTTCCAGCTTATCTATCAATCTCATCAACTGAGAAGCTACATCATCGGCATCAACAGTTGTTGTTGGTATTCTGGTCAGTTCAGCTTTACTGATCGAGAAGCCTTCTTTTTCCAGATATCCCATGACCACATGAAAATCACCGACACTCGTGTAAACAGATAAAACTCCGTCTTCAAACTCGGCATCTTCAGCTCCGGCTTCCAGGGCGGTCATAATAGCATCATCTTCGTTCATGTCAGGTGCCTCTATTTCAATATAACCCTTCTGATTAAAGACCCAGGATACAGCTCCGCTTTCTGCCAGAGAACCACCATATTTTGAAAAAACATGCCGTACTTCGGCGACAGTCCTGTTCTTGTTATCGGTCATAACCTCAACCATGATAGCGACACCATTCTGCCCGTATCCTTCATAAATAAATTCTTCATAGACAGCACCTTCGATCTCACCGGTTCCCCTTTTAATCGCTTTTTCAATATTGGCATTGGGCATGTTGACGCTTTTTGCAGCTGCCACTGCTGCTCGCAGCCGCGGATTATTGGTTACATCACCGGAACCGCTTCTTGCTGCCGTTATGATCTCTCTGGTATAACGGGTAAAGAGTTTTCCTCTTTTGGCATCGGCTGCCCCTTTTTTATGCTTGATGGAACTCCATTTATTATGACCTGACATACTTATTCTCCTTGCTCAGTTTTTCTTGGCAAAGACTTCAATCTGTTCTAATTGACCAGGCAGAATTCTTTGGTTGTTTTAGCTTGTTCTGCAAAAGCTCTTTTGTTATCAAACGGTTGTTAAGACTACTCTTCAATTCACAGATTTTGATGATCATTCACTCTCTTCATAGGCAGCAATGATCTTTTGAGTTAGCTCCTCAGGAAGCTTTTCGTAATGAGAAAACTTCTGATTAAATCTTCCTCTGCCCTGGGTAAGTGATTTGAGGTTCGGAAAATAAGAAAACAACTCCGATAAGGGCAGATGGGCATTTAAGATCTGCTTCTTACCTTTCTGCTCCATCCCGAGTATCTTACCGCGGCGGGTAGAGATATCACCCATAACATCACCCATATACTCACTCGGGATGACTATCTGAATCTCATAGATAGGCTCCAGAATGATCGGATTTGCGTCCTTAAACCCCTTTTTGAGAGCCTGGGAAGAAGCAAGTTTGAAAGCCAGCTCGGAAGAGTCAACATCATGATAGCTTCCATAATAACAATCTGTGAAGATGTCAACTACAGGATATCCTGCAATAATCCCTTTAACCATAGTCTCCACAACACCCTTTTCGACTGCCGGGATGAATTTGCTCGGGATTGTCCCGCCGACGATGGAATTGATGAACTCGAATCCTTCACCCCGCGGTTTGGGACCAACTCTTAGATGTACATGGCCATACTGACCTCTGCCGCCGGACTGTTTTTTGTGCTTATATTGAACATCGGCCTTTCCGGTGATTGTCTCTTTATAGGGTATCTTGGGATCGTTCAACTCTGTGTCGATTTTGTAGCGATTCCTTAATTTCTTTTGGATCATATTGATCTGCAGCTCTCCAATCCCGGCAAGAACATTCTCCAGAGTCTCTTTGTTCAATTCGAATTTCAGGGTAGGATCTTCATCGATCAGCTTCGTCAAAGCAGTTCCGATCTTATCTTCATCACTCTGATTAACCGCTTTGATGGTTTTCCAGTAAACCGGTGTCGGTAAGAGAGGCTGAATAAAACAACGCTTGCTGTTAGGATCGGTGATTGTGTTGAAGCCCCGGGCTACTTTCAATTTTACTAATGCTCCGATCTCTCCTGCTTTGATCTCAGATGCCTCTTTTCGCTGTTTACCAAGTAAATAATACATTGAACTGATCTTGTCTTTACTCTCTTTCTCCGGAATATATACGTCCATACCAGGCTTTAAGGTTCCTGATAACACCCTGACATAACCTATGTCACCGGTAACCGGGTCGGCTACTGATTTAAAAAGATAAGCTAAAGTTGGTCCGTTCTCGCTGCACTCCATCTCTTTTTGTTCTCCGTTTTCCAGAACCGAGATGACATTCTTGTCGGCAGGGGAGGGGAGATATTCCAGAAAAGCATCTAACAGCGGGACTATTCCGACCTCTGTGCCTGCAGAACAGCAGAAAGCGGGGATCAATGATCCGCCGGCAAGACCTTTTCGTAATCCCTCCTGGAGTTCACTATTAGTGAGAGTGCCTGCTTCCAGATACTTGTCCAGTAAGGTCTCATCGGTTTCAGCGATAGATTCCAGAAGCTGCAGTCTCGCAGCTGACGCCTGTTCTTTCAAATTGTCAGGTATCTCCGTATAATTGTTATTTATATATGCCTTTTCTTTGACGAGGTCGATTACACCTTCAAAAGCATTTTCTTTACCTATCGGTATGATGATCGGAACTGGGGAAATACCCAGATTCTCTTTGATTAATTCCAGAGTTTTGTCATATTCGGCATGCTCATTATCCATCCGGTTGATGATGATCGCTGTTGACATATTATTGCGTTCAGCTATCTGTTCTAAGGTCTGTTCCAGTCCTACTTCAAAACCACCGGCTGCATTGGCTACTATAACAACTGAATCTGCTGCGGTAGCTCCTGCTATCTGGTCACCCACATAATCGGCAACTCCAGGGGTGTCGATCAGATTTATTTTGTGATTCTTCCAGGCGAAATGGGCTATACTGAGATTGAGAGAAATTCCCTTGCTGGTCTCTTCCGGGTCAAAATCCATTACAGTATTTCCTTCTTCAACTTTTCCAATTCTGCTCGTAGCTTTAGCCTGATATAAAAGATGCTCGGCTAAAGTTGTTTTCCCGGCTCCACTTGCTCCTACAAAGGCAATATTCCGGATCTGTTTCATCTCATTATTCTTCATAATTCCCCCGTTGCGTTAATTATTTCAACTTCAATCAAAAAATTATAATACCCCTTTCTTGTCAATAGAAAGATATGCTTCTAAACCCTTTATTGGCAAACGACTATCCATTTTTTTAATCTCTTTTTCCCGGCAACTTACTATATGGAGTATCTTGTTGCCAGATAATCCTTTATTAAGCTCCCGGAATCGCTGCGAATTTCATATAGATTTTCGCGGAGATATCCCGCTAGCGGAAGAGATACTTTAGTTTACTGCTGTCGAGTATGGAGGGGAGGGTTATTATTACTTTCAGACTCTTTCATATTGTTCTGGATAGCTTCATGACAAAGTATTGCTTTCTTTGCAACGGCTCAAAGAAGCATCCATGATGGAAGATTTTGACACTGTTTCTGAAATTTTACCGGGATATAAGGGATTAATCAGAGAGAAATACCTTAGACAGTTAGAGCCGACTTAGGTTTTTCTCTCTGTCATGCCTGAAATATTCCCCGGATCTGTCTCAGAAATATAAGATCAGATCAAGGGTAAGATCTGATGCCCTAAGGCAAAAATGGAATGGTTTTAAATGCTGGCAGGGAGGGGAAAGGGAAGTTTGAGGATCAATCTGCCCACTGATCCCCTGCCTCACCAATCCCGGTACGAGGGATTTATCTGAAAAAGCTATTACAGCAGAATCTCCGAAATTGATCAAGCTGTTTCCAGTTTGCGGGAAAGCAAATAAGCCAAGCCTCATAATTAAGGGCTTTTCAGGAAATATTAGCACTCTACGGAAAAGATTGCTAAAAAATATTTGCTTTTTCCCGGGACACGGTTATTTTATGAAGTGAAAACAGCTGAAGGAGGTAAGTAAAATGAGATTACCAATAATGAGAAGAGATGAAAAGAGTGTTGTCAGTCGTCCTGTGCGCTCTTTATTGGATGATTTCTTACAGAATGCCTTTTTTGATACGGATAATGAAGATGCCAAGCTCATGGCAATGGATGTTATCGAAAGGGATAACGAATTTGTTATGAGTGCTAATTTACCCGGGATCAAGAAGAATGATATCAGGGTATATGTAGAAGGGAATAATCTGGTAATTGAGGCTAAGCATGATAAGAAGTCAGAAGAGAAGAACGGGACGATGTATCGTTGTGAGCGATATCATGGAGATTATCGCCGTGTATTTGCTCTGCCGGAGAACTGGGATTTTGAAAAAATAGAGGCAAAACACGAAAATGGTGTATTAAATCTAACCATACCCAAAAAAGAGAGAAAACCGGAAAAAGAGATAACGATCTCTTAGAAATCGGTGAGGAGGAAATTATGACTTTTTTGACGACAAGATCGAACAGAGAACTGTTTCCTTTGATGTCTTCCTTGTTTGACGACTTTTTAAGCAATGCCTTCACCGAGGAGCAGACTGATGCCAACAAGATGATGCCGATGGACGTTTCCGAACGGGAGAAGGAGTATGTGATCAGGGCTAACATGCCCGGGATCAAGAAGGAAAACATCAAGATTTCGGTTCATAACAACAATGAACTGACCATTGAAGGTAAGCAGGAAGAAGAGAAGAGTGAGAAGAACGAGACGGTATTCAGGTATGAAAGGTATAAGGGCAATTATCGCCGGGCGATCAATCTTCCGGATGTATGTGATATCGAGAAGGTTGCAGCCAAGTTAGAGGATGGAGTCCTGACGTTGGTCATACCGAAAAGGGAACCATCACCAGCCAAGGAAATTAAGGTTGGTTGAACGAAACATAGTAACCGAAAGAGCCGTAAGGTTTTCTCTGAATAACCTTGCGGCTTTTTTATAAATAACTTTACGGAAAAGGAAAGAGATAAAATCTTGCTTTGATCAGAAACTTGGAGGAATTATGATAACGAAAGAGAAAGTTGAAGAGGTCTTAAATTTAGTCAGACCATCGATTCAGTCTGATGGCGGCGACGTGGAGTTAATCAAGATCAGAGAGGATAATGTAATAGAAGTCAGACTCAAGGGGGCCTGCGGTACCTGTCCAATGGCAACTTATACCCTGAAAGCCGGTATAGAGAGAGTGTTAAAAGAGCAGATACCTGAAGTTAAAGAGGTGATTTCAGTTTAATCTTTCATCGTGTTTTAAAAACACCACTGCTTCCCTTCATATCTTTTGCTGTCTCTTAGCTGCCCGATCAGAGAATTATCTTATTCAGAAGTTAAGAGAAGTCTTAGTTTCGGCGAGAAGACGTGGAGCGGGTGCTGGGAGAGGAAGGCAGTCAGTATTTCCCGGTAGTTTTTTTCTTCCCGGCGGCTGATCTCTGCCAGCTGCAGAGCGGCATATCCGGCAAGAGTATCATTCTGAAAGGGATGTGAGAATAATTGGCCGGCAAGTTCAGTATTTCCCATTTCCAGAGCCCACTGCCCGGAGATGATCATTATCTCTTCATCGACAAGAGCTTCATCGATAGCGAGGAGTGTCTCTAAAGCCATATTATCTTTGTAAATGCTTTTCTGTCTGTAAGCTTTAAGAAAGGGATCTCTGACATTCGGGTTCATTTCATGGAAGAGAACGGTCAGGAAGAGTGCTTCATTTGTTAGATCACTTCCCGGAATATTGATGATCAGTTCGGCAAGAAGTGAATCGGAGGGGTTTTTTTCACTCATCAATTCCAGCATAAAGACATAATAATAACTATAATTAGCTATTTGAGAGCCGGACTGTTCATCTTTCAGGATTGATTGCAAAAGAGACCGGGCATGTTCGTAATCTTCAGACATCGTGAGATAATGAACCTTTTTCAGATCTACTTCTTTTTGTTCGTTGCGGTTGAAGGCAAATTCTTTAGCTTCATCATAAAGGCCGAGGATCAGTTCCTGTGGTTTATCAAGCCGGACAGCGATTTCAGCGAGCAGTTCCCGTGCCTGCCGGTTAGCTCTTGTTCGGAAGCGAACCTGTCTGTTTTGAATCCGTTTATCTTCAGTAATTTCAGCAAGGACGTTTTTTGCTTTCTGCAGGTCATTCTCTCCAATGTAGAGGAGAGCTATTTTAATGGCAACATCGGCTGACTTAGCGGGGTCGTTGATTGTTTCCCGGTATTTTTGATAAGCTTGCCGTGCCAGTTCAATATCTCCCCCTTTGTGCAATTCATCGGCGAATTTGTTGAGTTTTTCCGGATCGAGCTTTTGATACACAATCAGAGCTTCCTGGTAATCCCCGGTATGTGCCAGAGAGAGGGCGTAGAGTTCAGCTAAGATGTCATTCTCAGTTGCAGCGAGAAGATCCTTGATCGTATCTATCTGTTTACTGTCTTCATCAAGGATTGCCTTAATCCGGTTCGTAACAAAGTAAAGAAATCCGCTGTTTCTTTCCAGATGTTTGATATATTCCCGGATAGAATCGGGGTATCTGGTCAGGTTATCATAATTACGGGCGAGTTCGATGGCGAAAAGATAGTCATCATTGGTGACTTCTCTTCCTTTGAGGAGGATTACCACAGCGGTATCAAATTCCCTCTGTCTTTCATAGACAAAGGCAAAGTCACGGTAGAGGTTTACAACACCTTCATTCCTCCGGAGGAAGTTCAATCCGAGATCTCCGGCTTCCTTTCTTTTCCCCTGCCGGATCAGAACGATAATCCGGTGACGGGTATAGCTGTCCGGAGTCAAAACGGGTTCATATTTATCGAGCAGTTCTGCGGCATCATCGATCCTGTCAAGATTGATCAAAGTATTGAAATAACCGGTTATGACATCTTCATCTTCAGGATATGTTTCCAAAAGATCTTCATACATCGGCAAAGTCTGAGCAAATTCTCTCCTTGCTTCCAGCCTTCTGATCTGGTTCATGATCACCCTTTTGTGATCATATTGGCTATAGAGTAGAGTTGTCATTATGACACTCAGCAGCAGCAAAGTAATGTGTTTTTTCTTAATCAGCATATTTATTCTCTTTCCAGGGCTCTTATATTGAGGAGACGAAGGTACTCTCTTATCAGTTCCTGATATTCAGGCGGGAAATCTTTGAAATTCTCTTGCAACAGAGCCCGCTGCCGTAATCTCTGAAATTCCTGTTGAATATCGGGCGGCAGGATCCAATCCTCATCTTCTCTTGTTTCTCCCCTTCTTCTTCTGGAGACCTCTCTTTGATTTATCGATCTTTGAGCGTCAAGGAGTCGGGAGAGTATTCTTTCCTGCCTTCTGATGAGCGATTCATCAAGGCGGTTCTGTCTCAGCTGACGGGATACGGATTCCAGTTCTTCTATCAACTGATTGAGGGCATTGGCTTGTTTCTGGGCTTCGGGGTTCGTCTCCATCAAGCGGCGGAGGTTTTCAGCAAGTCTCTCTTCATCCTGGGCTAATCTTTGCATTTGCTGTCTCATTTCCCGGCTGTACCCTTCGCTTCCTCCCATCTGCTCAAGCAGCTGTTGGGTGAGCATATTCATAGCCATCTGTTCTTTCCCCATCATCTGCATAGCCTGCATCATGCTGTCCATAGCACCTCCGGGACCTTCCTGCATGTTATCGCGGGTTTGCATGAGGTTGAAGATCATCCGGTTCAAGCCAATTTGCACATTATTCAAATGATTTCTGATGTTGGGGTTTCTGGAATTGATTATCTGCTCAAACATATTGCGGTAAGATGAAAGGGTCATTTCCGAATCCATGATGAATTTCGGAGTAAGATAGAGGATGATCTGGGGTGAAGTATAGAGCTGCCGCAGAGCTATCTGGACTCCGTCGTAACCGGCAATTATATCCGGATATACAGGGAAGGGGTCCTGGGCGTAGCCGGAGGTAACATTCTGATGTTCTCCGGACAGGGCAAGCAGTCTCCTGATGGTAGCCTGAATAAGCCCGGCAAGATCAGCCATACTGTCGGAAGCCATTGCCTCAGCCATTTCTTCAAGTTTCTGAGTCATTCTTTTCATTTTCCGTAAAGCCTGTTCCTGGCTTGATACGGCGGAACTCATTTGCTTGTTTTGCAGCTGCTGGCTGCTTTGTTCCAGATCTTCCTCGAGATTATCGGCTTCCATCTGATCTTTTAGCTCGCTTAAGGCGTCTTTCATATCATTATCTTTCTCATCATCCATCATTGCCATTGCTTCATCAAGCTGTTCCTGCAGGGCATCAAGTTTATCCTGAATTGCCTTTTGTTCTTTGGCAAGCTGTTCACTTTCAGCCTGAGCATTTTCCGTTCTCTCTTTCAGTGCTTCCTGCATCTGTTCCATCTCTTGGGAGATGGCGAGAGCCTTCTGAATGCTCTGTTCCTTTTTAATATTCTCCAACAGATCAAGTGTATTTTGCAGTTTCCGGTCAAACTCTTCCATAGAGAATTTAAAATCCTCCATAGCCTTGAGCATTTCTTCCCGGTTCATATCCTCCATCGCTTTTTGCATCTGTTCCATCATGTCCTGCATCTGCTGATCGGCAATTTCTTCCATCAATTCTCTGATCCTCTCCATTTTTTGCAGAGTTTCATCGGAGAGTGAAGGATTGTCCTCAAATTTTTCCAGCAGGTTCTTATACTCATCTGCCAGATTTTCAACCTGTTTGTTCAGATCCTCCTGCCGGGAAAGGAATTGCTCTAACTCCTGTTTGTCTTCCCAGTCGAATTCCTCACGTTTCATCATCTCCCGGCGTTTCTGCTCAAAATCTTCCTGCAGTTCTTTCGACGCTTCGATATTTTTTCGGAAGGAATCCATCTTTTCTTCTTCTTCTCTCTCTATTTCTGCAAAGATCTCTTCAATTGAGGGGAAACGGAGAAGGTAGCGTTTACTGACCCCAGTCTGGGGGGCAGGGGCATTGTCAGAGACTTCAGCCCAATAGACAATCCTGTCTCCGGGCAGCATATATGTTCCGGTAAGATCAAGGATAAAATCGTGTTCCAAAGCATTAGCCGGAATATCTTTTAACAGAACCTCAGTTATGATCTCATTCTCATTTATCTGATAATGCAGTTTCAGATTCTGCAGCCCGAAATCGTCAGTGGCGAAGAATTTCATTCTCTGCCTCATATTCTGGGTAAAGATCGTATCCTGACCGGGATAGATGATTTTTATCTCGGGAATTTTATCGGGAAGGACGGTTACCGGTCTTTCCAGACGTCTCGACTTATTCCCCAAAAAATCGGTCAGCATCAGATGGTAAGTACCGGATTCCTTCAGAGTAAAACCTGAGCTGAAACTGTTTCTGCCCAGTCTTTCCATATCAATAAGGGAACCGCCGGAAAAGATCATTATTGCCTCTTCCAGAGGGTTGTTGGTTTCGATCTCAAGGGTGACCTTAGTATTGATCAAGCCTCTGATGTTGCCGTTGCTCTGATAATCTGTTTCCGGTTGTAAACCTGAATACTCGGGATAGGTATATCTGACGGTCATGTCTCTTACCGAAGGTTCTTCAAAAACCCGGACATAGAAGGTATCCGAGACGGCATGAGGTGTTGTGACATAATAATCGAATGAGAAATCAAGGCTGTTGAATACCTTCTCATGTTGATAGAGAACTTCGGAACGCCATACCCCTCTTTGCTCTTTCTCAGCTTCCCGGTTATCCCTGTTATCATTCCGCCGGTAATAAAGGGTATGATCAAGGTTGAGTTCCGGGTCAATAATCTCAATTTTGAGAGAGCTATTGCGGGTGAGGGAAACAGATCCGGGAGAAACGGTTATGTAATCCCGGTATGCTGGTTGCGGCAGTCTGTTAGAGAGGAAGAAATCCAATGATTTCAGATACTCTGAGGGGGTAAAAACGATGAAGATGCCGGTTATCAGAAGGGTAACCAGGGCGGGGATCAGGGCATTTTTCAGATCTTTCCTATCCGGTTCGATCTTCTGGGTGGCTGCCAGCTTGTTGGCATCATAGCAGATAAGTTCCAAAACGTCCTGGTCTTCTCTCTTATTCTCCGCTAATAGTTCCAGGGCGTTCTGATAGGTATCGTTCTTATCGCGGTTATAGGTATCAAGATATCTGGCGGCACTATACCGGTTGATCAGGAAATTATTGGTTTTCAGGATGATGTAGATAATCATCAAAGCCAGAAATATCTTCAAACTAACACCGAAAAGGAACAGTTCGAAAAATCTGCCGGCTGTAAAAAAATGGAAGAGGAAAAAGAGATTCAGAATGACAAAATAGAGAGTAATTATCAGAAGGATATTTTTCGTGATGAGGAGTAAGTTAAACTTGTTCCGGTATTTAGTTATTGTCTTGAGGAAACTGTTCATAAGCCTTTTCTTTAGTTTATTGCCTTGTAGGGGAGAGGTGTTGCTGAACCTTGATAAATATCATGCTCATTCAGGTACCCGGTTAACTTGTTCAGCCAATTATGCTTATACCCGGGAAAGCTATTGAGTGAGACATTGGTTCTCCTGACATTCGAGGTAAAAAATCTGCTGATAACCTTATCACCTCTGGTATGCTGCAAAAGAGTTGCCAGGAGAGCGAGATAGGGAGTCAGGCCGGGAATTTCCCTGAGCAGTGCCTCCGGTTCGGAGGCAAGCTTGGTTCCCCGGTAAACAACCAGATTGTGAAATTTGATCTGAGAAACCTGAGGGAGATCATTGAGATAAGCTATTGTTGCCAGCATATCGGACAGAGTTTCGCCCGGTATGCCGGGAATGAGATGTACTCCCGAATCAATTCCGTATTCTTTGCACAATTCCATTGCCTGGGCAAAATCCTGCAGTGTATGTCCCCGGTTCAATAGATCAAGGCTCTTTTGATGAATACTCTGTAAGCCTATTTCCAAAAATACTTCCCCCTTCAGTTTGCTAAGCATCGCAACAATTTCATCATTCAGGTAATCCGGTCTGGTAGATATTATCAAACCGGCGATCTTACTATGCTTTAACGCCTGACTAAAGATTTGTTTCAGATCCTCTGTTTCTCCGGCAGTGGAAGTATTATGATGAAAATAGGCTAATAAGCCTACATCTCCACAACCTATCTTTATCTTGGGAATGAGCTGTTCCAACTGCTTATAGGGATCGGTCTGGTTATCTAAGGAGTTATCCGTATAGGTGTCCGGGAGACAGAAACTGCAGCCACCGGTCTGCAGCCGGTGAGGACATTCTCTGTTTATGGAGAGACCAACCCGGAAGATTCTTCTTCCGTATTTTCGCTTTAGATAACTGCCGTAAGTATTTATTCTCTGTTCTATTGTCTTGTTCATTCTGTTTTTCTTGAGTTCGTTCTCTACAGTGAGTATTATTTTAGAGATAGGAATTGATCATTCTGATAAAAAAGCCTTGATAATAATTGATTTCAAACGGGAGCTTAACAGAATTAGTCTTCTTCCTTCAGTTCCCGGGTCATCAGATCATGGATAGCTTCCCGGGGCGGTTTGCCGGCAAACAGCACCAGATATATCTCTTCCGTGATCGGCATGGAAACTCCTGCCGAAGATTGTAACTCATAGATTGATTTTGTAGTTCTGACCCCTTCTGCAACCATTGTCATTCCGGCTAAAACGGCAGACAGCTTTTCCCCTTTCCCGAGATGAAAACCTACATAACGGTTCCGGCTATGACTGCTGATAGCGGTTGTGATCAGATCACCAATTCCGGATAGTCCGTTGAAAGTATTGGGATCGGCACCCAATGCCTCTCCTAAGCGTCTGATTTCTGCTAATCCCCGTGTCAGAAGCGCTCCCTGAGTATTATCACCTAAACCGAGTCCGCTGACGATACCCGAAGCTATGGCAATGATATTCTTTACCGCTCCGCCAAGCTCTACTCCGATTAGATCATCACTGCTGTAAACACGGAAATAATCATTACTGATCAGTTCCTGAGCGTAAGTATAGCTCTTTTCGTTTTTACCTGCCAAAACTACTGCTGTCGGAATTCTGCGGGCTACTTCTTCGGCATGGCTTGGTCCGGACAGAGTGGAAATGAGTTGATGATATCTCTCCGGTAACTCGGAAGCAATTACTTCCGACATCCGTAAAAGAGTAGTCTCTTCTATCCCTTTAGCCAGATTGACAATACTTTTCAAATTCTGCTGCTGCGGAAGATAAGGAGAAATTTTTTGCAAAGTTTCCCTCAGTACATGTGAAGGTACGGCTAAAATCAAGATATCGGGCTGGCTGGAAAGGATCTCGCTCATATCCGAAGAGAGCGTTACTAAAGCATTGATCCTGATACCCGGAAGCAGACTGGAGTTGTATCCGGTTTGCCGAATCTCTGCTACGTAACGGGAATTGTATTCCCAGAGATAGACATCTACCTTGTTATCAATAAGAAGCGAGGAAAAGGCTAAACCCCAGCTTCCTCCACCGATAATAACAGCTTTAGGCAATATTCCTCCATTTTTCTTTTTTGTCAGAGATAGGTTCTGAACTAATGGGGAGCGGGAAAAATCCTGACAAACTCCCTGATAAGACTCTTTTACCGGGGGTATTAAACGTCAATAAGAAAATGAAGAGAAGGAAAACCTTTTCTTCAAGATCACGATAAGGGAGACGATAGAAGAGTTAAGCTTAATTGAGATAATCAATACCTAAGGAGCTGAGTTAGTCAGGACTATCATAATAGTAAAGATTATCACGCTGTTTCAGCAGCAGCAGGGATTGGCTGCAACTGCTTTCTTTTCACTTGACTTTTAAGTATAGGGCAGAAATGTACTTTGAATATGAGAAACGATAACAAAAAGCAAGTGCTGATGCATATTTGCTGTGCTCCCTGTTTTATTGCTCCTTACAGGCTACTGAGCGATGAGGGAGAGTATGAAGTAACCGGTTTCTGGTTCAACGATAATATCCATCCCTATAGGGAATACCAGAGGCGCCTGGATACTTTTTTAGAGTGGAGCAGCAGAGAAGGTCTGTCCTGTTTAATCGAGAAGGAGTATAAACCCGAGCCTTTCTTCCGAAGAATTGCAGGCAGAGAAGCCGAACGGTGTTTTCTCTGTTATCATTTCCGTTTGACGGAAACGGCAGAAAGAGCAAAAGCAGGGGTATTTGATGCTTTTTCGACAACTCTTTTGTCCAGTGTTTACCAGAAACATGATCTGATAAAAAGAACTGCTGAAGAGATAGCTCAAAGAAAAGGTATTGCTTTTTATTACCGTGATTTCAGGGAATTATGGAGAGAGGGTATCGAGCTTTCCAAAAAAGAGAATATGTATAGACAGCCTTATTGCGGTTGTCTTTACAGTGAAAAGGACCGCTACGACAAAGGTTAGATAGAATTTGAGACTTTAAGGAAAACAAAGATGAGTAAATATCAGGAAATCAATTTGCAGGGACAGAAGAAATATTCGCTATCTGAGAGAGAGAGCAAGGTTGACCGGAAAAGTTTTTTCCAGCCCGGAGAGAGTTCGGGGCTGAATTCTTTCATTTCACGGTTACCGGATATTTTGCAGGCTAAAGGGTTCAAGGAGCTTTTAGATCATTGCACAAAGGCATTCCAACGCGGTAAGCCGATTATCACAGCCTTAGGGGGACATATTGTCAAATGCGGTTTATCTCCGCTCTTGATAGAGATGATAGAGGCAAAAATAATCAGCTGCTTAGCCGGGAATGGTTCGGTAGCAATTCATGATTTCGAGCTTGCTCTTGCCGGCAAAACCTCTGAAGATGTTGACAAGGCTCTGATAGACGGTACCTTTGGTATGGCAAAAGAGACCGGAGAGTATTTCAACCGGGCGATAATAAAGGCTGCCGAGGAGCGTTTAGGTTTTGGTGAAGGCTTGGGAAATTATCTGAAGGGAATAACACCCCCTTACAGTTCCCTCTCTCTGCTTGCCAAAGCCTATGAAGCAGATGTCCCTTTTACTATCCATGTTGCCTTGGGGACGGATATTGTTCATCAGCACAAGGAAGCTGACGGAGCTGCTATTGGAGAATGTTCTCTGCGGGATTTCCGGATTCTTTGTGAGCAGGTAAGAGATTTGAATGATGGTGGGGTGTTTTTGAATCTCGGGTCAGCGGTGATAATGCCTGAAGTTTTTCTGAAAGCGGTGACCGTAGTCAGAAATCTGGGTTATCCCTTAGACAACTTCTACACGGCGGTTTTCGATATGAATCTTCATTACAGACCGAGGGTAAATGTAGTTCAAAGACCGACGCAGAATGGGGGACAAGGGTATTACTTTGTCGGACATCACGAGATAATGCTGCCTCTCTTCTTTTCCGCACTGCAGGAGAGGATTATTCGACATGCGTAAAATGGTTCTTTTACTCTTCCTGGTCTTTACTCTGAGCAGCTTATGGAGTTTCGACAGTGGGAAGAAGCCCTTGAAAGCGATGACTCTCTCCCTGGCTATTCCGGGAGGCGGTCAGTTTTATAACGAAGCATATTATAAAGCTGTCTTTGTTTTTGCCCTGGAAAGTTATTTTATTGGTAGGACGATCTATCATCATGACCGCCTGAACCATTATCGGGAAAGAGTTTCAGAGACCAGCGGCGCAGAAGAAGAGTTTTATCAAAGCCTGCGTAATAAGTATTACAGAAGAAGACAGAACGATTTTTGGTGGTTAGGAACCATAATCTTTCTTTCGGTTGTTGATGGGTTTGTAGATGCTCATCTTTATAATTTTCAACAGGAAAAAGAGAAAGTACACATTCTCTTTGATAAGGAAATGATCGGTATCGGGATAGATTTCTAATTACTATCTTCTTTGCCGCCAATCCCGGACTTTAGCTCCTTCAATTCTGACTTTCAACCATTCTTCAAACAATGCATCACCCCGGGCAGTAAGAATTTTCGTTGTTAGCTGTTCCCGATCTTCAGAAGTTATCTGTCGCCCATCGGCTCTGTTCAGCTTATGAATAACGACGATGAATGTTCCGTTATTCGTTACAACCGGTTCGGTTATATATCTCTCTTTCCCTGAAATAAACATAGCTCTTGCCAGGAGTAACGGATCAGCTATCTCCATAGAGGTGTTATGAGTGAAAGAGCTAAAATGTGAGACCGGGAATCCGTCTTTTTCAGCCTCTGCAAGAATTCTGTTATAGCTGAATTTCCGGTAATAGTGCTCAGCCCTCAACCTGGCTGCTTCCAGCTGCTTCCGGCGGGTAAGGATATCCATGATTTCGTCCGAGACTGAAGGGAGCGGGAGGTAGTCAGCTCTTTGACTATCCATTATCTGGATGAGAACATACGCTTGCAGCTGTTCATGAAAGACCGGTTCAAAGATCACTCCGGATTGGGCATTAACTGCTCTGTCTATTATTCTGTCACTCTTGCCGAGGAGCGGTAGAAACGGTTCTTCAGGGGTAACTCTTTCTGTTTCATGCCAGATCAGATCGAATTCATAAGCAGTTCTTTCTAAGCCTATTTCCGTAGCTAGTTCTCTGATATTGACAATATGATCATAGAGCTTTTCGCGTGTCTGGGGAGAAGCCTTGTGGGCTACAAAGATCTCCCGCAGTTTTACCAGATTGCGGGTTCTGGCAATCAGTTGATAAATAACCCAGCCGTCCTCAACTGAAAAGGGGCGCGTATATTCATTCAACTGCAGCTGTTCCAAAGAAGTCCTGATCCTTGCCGGAAAATCAGTGATCTCCAGAAATGGCATTTCTCCCCGATTGTTAGTTGTTTGAGAGTCGGAAACGGTCCCGGCAAGCATGGCAAAAGGGGTTCCCTCTTCCAACTCAGTATATACCGAATCAATTTCCGTCTTAGTCTTTAAGGAATCAGCTGCACTTGGTTTCAGGGGAAAAGTAATGAACTGCAGCCGGGCAAAAGCCTCTCGCACAAAGCCTGCACGATTATCAGTATAATAATCTCTGATCTCCTGATTGCTGATTCTGATTCCTTCAAAGTCTTCAGGGTCAAAAAAGATAATCGAAGCTTCCGCAGAAGAATTCATTACCAGATACTCGTTACGAATAATCTGATCATCTACTAAATAATTCCTGAGAATCTTTTGCTTCAATTTTTCTAAAGGGACATAGACATTTCTATAATATCTGACTAACCAGGAGAGATCTATCGGTTCACTCTCCAATAAGGAGGTGCGGTATTCCTGAAGGTTAAAGTCATTATCAACGTTGAACTGTCTGGAGTTAATGATGAATTCGGGGATATTATCGGTCAGGGTGTCGATTACCTCTGATGTAGTAACCGTAATCTCATATTCCCGGAGAAGTTGTTGGAATATTATCCCTTCAACAAGATTATTGAATGCTCTGTCTTCTATCTCTTTTCTTGCAGAAGAATCGGGGGTTAATCCGGTTTCAAGCACAAAAGATTCAAAAAGATTACGCCGGGCGGTCATATATTCTTCATAAGTAATATACCGGTCATTAACACTCCCGACATATTCGGTCGGTTTTCTTGAGCAGGCTCCAGCCAATAGTATCACCATAACCGAAGAGAGTAACAATAACAAGCTGACCTGGTTTCTTTTTCTGTTCATTAGTTTTTTCCTTTCATGAAAGAACCTAAAGGAAAGGTTTTTTTGTCAACTTTTAAGAATTAGTTTCAATTTTATTAACCTTTGGTTCTCACTCAGTTACTTCTTTTTCTACCTTATCCATAACACCCGGACAAGGGATAAAGTATCATCTGAAAGCCGATACTGAACCTTTGAGCTTAAACTTTGAGCGAAAGCCGGACAAAAAAAAGAAGAACAATTTTAACCGAAATTCGGAAAACAGACATAACTGCTTGACAATAAAGGATATGTTTCTCATAAGTAACACATAAATTGAGCGGAGGCAAAAAATGAATGTTAAACACTTTCTAATCTATGTAATGTCGGTGTTCTTCTTACTACTCTCTTCACTGCAAGCGACTGAGCATTCTCCGGAGTGGTATGAAGAACATGGTATTGTTCCGGAATCTTCAGCCGGTGAGATTACTCAACCCGGCAGCAGAGTCTTAAGAGAGATTCCCGAAGGTGGTTTGTTGTTAATACCCGATAGTTCAGGAAACAGAGTTATGGCATTTGATCCTATCGACGGTGATCTGATCGATGCCGACTTCATTCCTTCCTATCCGGATTATCTGTCAACTCCCATTCAAATCATCATGTGCAGCGAGGGAACAAGTCTCATTATGAGCGACCAGCTCAGAAATACGCTGCAAAGATTCAGTTTTGATGGTCTATATGAAGGGATATTTGCCCCACCGGGGGGAGCTGATACTTCCATAATGCAAAATATCAGAGGTATCCATCTGCGAAATAACGGGAACTATCTGGTGACAGTTGCCGGTGGAGCTAATCAGCATGCAATAGCTGAATTCAGTCCACTGGGAGCTTATCTTGGTAATTTTGTCGCCAATAGTGCCGGGGGTATGCAGGGACCCTGGTCGATTATCTACCGGGAAGCTTTTAACGATTATCTGATCTCCACAAGCACGAGTAACGCCATCCATCGCTTTGATGAGGATGGAGATCCAATCGGGATTTTTGTTCCCTCCCTAAACTTCCCGCAGCAGTTACATTTAACGGAAAGCGGTAATGTTCTGGTTGCAACTTTCAGTGCTCCCAGCGGTGTTTATGAATATGACAGTACCGGTGCCCAGGTCGGCTTTTATACTCCGGTTACCGGACTGCGCGGGGTTTATGAATTAGGGAACGGAAACATTCTGACAACGAACAGCACGGGTGTTTACGAAATTGATCGTCAGGGTACTTTAGTAGAGACAAAAATTGGCGGGGTTCAGGCGCGACATATCTCTTTTGTCGGTTCTCCTTTAGGACAGAGTATTCCTTATGAGCAAGATTTTGAGACCGGTTCAATGCCGGAAGACTGGCTGCAAGAGCATATAGAAGGAGCAACAGACTGGACTTTCCAGAACGGGGGTCATCAGGCTCATCCTCCTAATGCTTATGAAGGGGATTTTAATGCCTTTTTCCAAACGGATACCATTGGAAACAGCACAATGTTGATCACACCTCCCTTCCTGATCGGTAATGCTATCAATCCGGTGGTAAGATTCCAGCATGCCCAGGCAGCCTGGAATGGTTCACAGGATGAATTACACGTTTACTACAGAATAGAAGAAGATGGTGACTGGGTACCTTTAGAGTCTTATGAAAGCAATGTTGCGGAGTGGACAGAACGTCAGATCACTCTTCCCGAACCGGAGAGCATGTATTATCTTGGGTTTGAAGCGGTTTCCGGCGGTGGCTACGGAATTTGTATTGATATGCTCGAAGTATTTGATCATGTATATCCGATAATTGAAGTCACTCCCTTGGAGTTTGATGTAACTTTGGTGGAGGGAGAAACTACCTCAGAGGTTTTGACCATCAGTAATGTCGGAACAGCAGATTTGGAATACGAAATTGATTTCGCCGATCCTGCCAATTGGCTGTTAGTAACCGAGCCAACAGGAACAGTATCTCCTCAGGATTCAGTTGCAGTAACTCTGATGATCGATACTGCCGGATTAACAGGGGGAGAAGATTACACTGCTATTCTGATCGTTAGCGATAATTATTTCGGTATGGAGATCACCGTTACCGTTAATCTCACAGTTGAGGAGTTCCTTCTAACCCCACCCTCAAATCTTGAGGGTGAGTTGATAATAATGACGGATGACATTTCAGTTGCCTTGTGGTGGGAAGTCCCGGTACCGAGGAATAGAAGAGAAGGTAATATCCGAAATCTTCTTGGCTATAATGTTTACCGGCAGGATGACCCTGAAGGGGATTTCGATCAGATCAACCCGGATTTAATTACCGGCGTGAATTATCTCGATGAAGACCTGGAGCCGGGAGTTTACTCATATTATGCTACCGCTCTGTATGATCAGGGTGAATCTGAACCTTCCAATACATTTACTATTACTGTTCCCGGTCAAGTAGCTCAACCGACAGCTTCCCCGGAAGCGGGTGAATATGAAGGACCTCTGACTGTCGAATTGCACTGTGCTACCGAAGATGCTATGATCTATTATAGTCTGAATGGGGATGATCCCGATGAAGGATCAATATTCTATGATGAACCTATTGAACTTACCATAGATACAGTCATCAAAGCCCGTGCTTATTTGGAAGACCATTTCCCAAGTGACATAATGATTGCAGAGTATCTAATAGTATTATCAACGGAAGATGATTTAGCGGTAGTGACGGTCACTGAGCTCAAAGGTGCTTATCCTAACCCCTTTAATCCCAGTACAACCGTTTCTTTCTCTCTGGCCGAAGCGGGAGAAGTTACTCTCGACATTTTCAATGTCAAGGGACAGAAAGTGAAGACACTTCTGCAGGAGATTAAAGAGCGGGGTAATCATGCAGTCGTTTGGAATGGAAAAGATGATGCAGGAAGAGATCTCGGAAGCGGGATCTATTTCTACAGACTACAGGCAAATGATTACGTTTCGTTGAAGAAAATGCTGCTTGTTAAATAAACTGGCTGACAAGATTGAAAAAAGAGCCTGATTTCCTTTGAAATCGGGCTCTTTCTTTCTCTCTTTTCCCCATATCTTCGAAGCAAAGTAGTTTTAAAGTTTATCTGCGCTTTTTCCTGCGGGTTAAGGAAAAACCTCCAAATCCTCCGAGGATAGCAATATAGAAACCGAAGTCATACCACCAGCCAATATTGTTTACTTCATAAACCCGAACCGCAGGGTTAAATATCTGCCAGATGATTGATACCGGGGCAATCCATCCGTGCCAGATACCCCAGAGGAAACCGGCTTTTTTTTGTTCAGTGTGACTTGTTGTACCCGGGGCACAAGCAGAAAGAACTAACATGCTGAGCAATACTAATACTAACAAGATATTGATCTTGTTCATACGTAACCTCCTCTGTAATGATTGATAATTAAAAAAGTGAAATCAGCCTTTCGGTATCCACATAGCTTCTTTATTATCGGTGAACCCGCATTTGGCGTATAATTCTCTGTTTCCTTCCGTATAGGTCAGGAAGAAATATGTCCCTTTGAACTTATCAAGCAGCCGCTGGACCATAGTTCTGGCGATTCCTTTCCTTTGATATTCGGGACGGACAACGACATCATAGATACCGGTGTAATAATAACAGTCTGAGATAGCGCGAGCGAAACCTACCAGTCTGTCTTCATCATAGGCTAAGATGTACCAGGAATTCTGAAAGGCAGCAATAATGTTCTCAGTGGATTTATTCCAACCTACACTTTCAAACACGCTCATTATATCAGAAGCTGTTACTTCTTTATTCTCACAGTATCTTAAATTCATTTCAACTCCAGTTATCTGTAATTTTTTATTGCAAAAGATTTATCCTTACCATCTCATTAATCATTCTTATCACAATCATCAGGGATGATACAGAATTCTTGCTGCAAACATCAGGTCAAGACTTTTCAAGCAAAAGTCTGGCTCATTTACACGTCTTACTTCATGTCTATGTAAAAAGATCATTGATGAACGATCATCCTTTAGTGAGATTAATTCTTTACGGAAACTAAGAGGTAAGGAATCTGACAGAACTGAAAACAGCTATACATCTGACCAAAGGGAGGTATAAAAAAAGAGAAAAAACTTTGCCGACCCCAAAAAGATGTTATCTTAAAAACAGAAGAAAAAAAATTGGAGGAACAATGGCAGGAGTTTTAGAATTGAACAAAGAAAATTTTGAGAAGGAAACAAGTTCAGGAGTAGCTTTGGTTGATTTCTGGGCACCCTGGTGCGGACCATGCCGTATTATCGGTCCGGTTGTAGAGGAAATAGCCGCAGAAATGGACAAGATCAAAGTTGGGAAGGTAAATATCGATGATAATCAAGATTTGGCTGTACAATTCAGTGTTATGAGCATCCCTACTTTGATAATTTTTAAGGACGGAAAACCAATGAGCTCTTCCGTCGGGGTTGTTTCCAAGAAAGCCCTGATCGATAAAATCGAAGCAGTTTTATAATACCACCTCAATAATGGAATATTTATCAAGGGTCAGAAAGTCTTTCTGACCCTTGTTCGTTTTTCCTAATCGCCATCAGATCCCTCTGTGATATTATTCTTACTACTCTTCCTTACTGATGGTTGTTAACGGTTTAGCAAAAGTCCAAACCGGTCTTCAACAGATGGAATCTTAGTAAACCGGCATTTTGTGATTTGATGAGAAATTCCTTTAAGATGCTGTCTGAAGCAGCAGATATGAACATCGTAACTTCTTTCTGGTAATCAATGGAGTGTATCTCTGAGTTCATCTCCTGCAGGTCATATTTGAGCTTTTCTGCACTGGCATAATCGGTTATGACTTCAAAAAAATCTTTCAGGATGATTTCTTTAAGCTGAGCCTGAGAAATTGTTTCTTCTGCGATCTTCCGGTAAGCCTCGATCAACCCCCTGATCCCGAGTTTTACTCCTCCGAAATAGCGGGTTACAATCAGGACAACATTCGAAAGGTTATTTCTCTGCAAGGCAGTTAAGATAGGTTTACCAGCTGTACCGGAAGGTTCACCGGCATCGGAGAAATGGTAGAGTTCTCCCTTGATACCAATAATATAAGCCCAGCAGTTATGACTTGCATCCCGGTAGGTTGTAGCTTTGATAGATATCAGAGCTTTAGCTTCATCTGCTGACTTAACGGGACAGAGGTGACCGATAAACCTTGATTTTCTGATCTGTTCTTCGTATGTAACTGAGTTACCGACAGAAAACATCTCCTATCTTCCCCTTATTCTTTGGGAGTGTAATCATTGAATTTCATGTCATTTCATTCTAAAGCAGGTAAGAGTCAGGAAGATTATAGTAAGCGTTATCATTACTTCTTCTCATGACACTGATCCTGTAACTCATCAAGGTATCTCCATTGGGTAACATTAGCCGGAATTACGTCTAATCCCTTTATGGTTAGTTTCTCCAGTAGTTCATTTCCCTTTTCTTTGGTTAAAACAGGTTTATCCTGGCGGGAGGTAAGAAATCTTTCTGCTCTGTTTGTCCAGATTGTCTGCTCGACCTGATCTAAGGAGAGAAAATCCGCTTCGTACATAATTTGCAGTAATGAGGAGAAGTTCAGCGATTTTCCTGGATTCTTAAATTCTTTGAGTTTGTTATCATCCGAAAGAACCGAGCCCTCCATATCGAGGTAAGAAGGTTTAGGGAGGATCAGATCTGCCGGTGAATCCATATCAAGATGGGTATTTACAGAAACGATAAATGCTGAGAGTTTTGAAAAGCTCTCCTTATCAAGAGCTTCTCCGTAAGATAGAATAAATTCGGAAGCCTGAGTCATATCGAATTCAGAAACGTTCAGGTTTCTGAATCCGTTCAGATTATTCCAGTCGGAGGTTTCCATAATACCTGATCCTTGAGAAAAATCACATGTCTGGAGGGCAATATCCCAGACAGTTTTGATATCATTTTCTGCTAAGCGGTTCCGGTTGTAAATGAAGATGGTTTTCTCAGGAAGAAATATCTCAGGATCTTTATTGTTTAACTTATCTTTGTATTCTTTCAAACCAGCCGAGATGTTTGCAGACTTATAATAATAATCAGCAAATTGATTGAACTTGTTGTCATTTTGGTTGATCAAGGAGAGTTTTTTACCTTTCCTCTGGTGATAACGGCAGAGAGTTCTCAGGGTATGGCTTATTTCTCCGATGACAACTAAGTGCTCAGTTTGTTTAAGGTCTTCATAGCTGAGATTGTTTCTAAACTGAGCAAACAGATTATCGGTAAAGATCTGCTTAGATGAGCCGGAGTTGAGTTCAGATCCGCTTTTTTCGGCAATTTCCTGCATTAGAAGCAGCTCTTCGTTCGTATTGTGGGGAGATAGGAGGAATGCTCTGCTTTTTGCGGTATGATACTTTTCCTTTATCAGGGCAGCTGCTTTCGACCAATCAATTGGTTCCCATCCTTGCTCTGTTTTTAACATCGGTTCCGTCACTCTGTTAGGTGAGGCAAAAATCTCCCAGCCGAATTTTCCGTAGAAACAAAGATTACGTTCATTAAAATCGAGCTTTTCTGGCTCTGAAATGTAAGTAATATTGTTTAGGGATAGATGGATTGCCGCACTGCAGCCCGTTCCGCAGATGCCACAGGATTGATTAACAACTCTGTCTTCCAGGGGATACTGCTTGATTACTCTGTTTTTCTCGGTCAAAGCACCTACCGGACAGACTGTTATACATTTTCCACACGCTTCACAGCTTGTTTTGGTTAAACTGTCTCCGAACTCGGGAGCTACTAAAGTGCCGAATCCCCGGTAAATATAACCAAGAACTCCTGCCCCTTGAACTTCGGTACAGATCCTGACACACCGTCCGCACTTGATACACTTATTGGGATCACGCAGAATAAAGGGATGACTTTCGTCTATCGGATGCTTATTTTTATCTCCGAAGAAAAGCTTGTCATCAATACCGTATTCTGTTGCCTGATCCCTGAGACTGCAGCGGTAGTTAACCAGACACCCGCATTCCAGGCATCTGCCCGCTTCTGTTAATGCCTGTTCCTCACTAAAACCGGTCTCTACCTCTTCGAAATTCCTGCTTCGACTTTCAGCTTCTAACTCAGGCATTAACAGTCGTGACAATTTTGGATACAGCTGATAAAGAGTATCTTCCATTTCAGTTAGTTTAGCTCCCCGGAGAGAAGTGAACTGGGGTTTTTCAAGACAAGATTCGTCTATTATCCCTTTCTCGATATATTTTTCGATGATCTCCGCCGCTTTCCTGCCGTCGGCAATAGCTTCAATTGCAGTAGCCGGGCCAAGACGGAAATCCCCTCCGGCAAAGATATTCTTCAAACCGGTATAGAGAAGGTCCTCACTAACATCAGCAGTGGACCAGCGGGTCAGAGGGAGGATCTTTCCCTCTATCTGATTTTCTTCTTCAGCGAACAGTTCAACTTCGGGAATCTGGGAAATTGCAGCAATAACCGTATCAAATTCTTCGGTAAAGAATTCACCTGTCGGTTCCGGCCTTCTTCTTCCACTTGCATCCGGTTCTCCCAATTTCATCTTTTCCAGTTTGATTTTTCGGATCCCGCTTTCATCTCCAAGATACTCCACAGGATTGGTCAAAAGGTGCAACTTGATCCCTTCTTCTTCAGCGGCATCAACTTCATAGGCTTCTGCCGGCATCTCTTTTCTGGTACGACGATATACTATGGTAACTTCTGCTCCAAGTCTGCGGGCGGTACGGGCACAGTCAATAGCTGTATTGCCACCGCCGACCACGGCAACTTTCTTTCCTGTTTTGACCTCTTTGCCGAGCATGAAATCCCTCAGGTAATCTACCCCTAAATAGCAACCCGGCAGGTCAGACCCCTTTACTTTCATCGGAACAGCTTTCTGGGCACCAATTGCCAAATAGACCGCATCATATTCTTTACTCAGGGAAGAGAGAGAAAAATCTCTGCCCAGGGCTTTTTCTGTCCGGATGACCATTCCATTCGAGCAGAGCAGGTCAATCTCTTTACGAAGGATTTTCTTGGGTAAACGGTATTCAGGGATACCGTATCTTAACCAGCCTCCGGCTTCGGGAGCAGCTTCAAAGAGAACCACATCATATCCTTTATTGCTCAGGTAGTAACCACAGGTCAGACCGGAAGGTCCTGCACCGACAATAGCAATTTTTTTATCTCTGATCTCTTCTTTGGGAGGAACATAGGACCAGTAATCATTCAAATCAGAGTCGGCAGCGTATCTTTTTAACTGCCGGATGGCTACCGGATCATCGACAAGTGTTCTGCGGCATTCTTTCTCGCAAAATGCCGGACAAACTCTTCCGATGGAGAGCGGAAGAGGGAGAGTCTCTTTGATGACCTTAACCGCTTCATGTTGTTGATTATTGGCTATTAAAGCCAGGTATGACTGAACGTCAACATGATCGGGGCAGGCAATTTTACACGGCGCTTCACAATCGGCATAATGGTCGGAGAGAAGAAGTTCCAAAGCCATCTTACGAGCCTTTCGGATATCTTCAGAATCAGTAGAGATCTCCATTCCCTCATAGATCTCTGTTCCGCAGGCGGTAACAAATCCCCGTCTTCCGGCGACATGGACAGCACAGACCCAGCAGGAGCCGAAAGGTTTTAGTTCTTCATCGTGGCAGAGAGTTGGGATCTCGATGCCCTGTACTGTCGCTACCTCTAAGATTGTTTTACCCTTTTCTGCTAAGATTTCTTTACCGTTTAGTTTGATCTTTATCATAATTTTTCTCCCGCCTCTTAAGTTTTAATGATTGCAGCAAACTTACAAGAATCTAAACAGACTCCACATTTGATGCACTTCTCAGTGTCTATCTTATGAGTTTTCTTTACTTCCCCGCTGATAGCGTCAACCGGACACTTACGGGCACAGACAGTACAGCCGATACATTTATCGGGTAATATCTGGTAGGTGATCAGGGTAGTGCAAACTCCCGCCGGGCACCGTTTCTCATTAATATGAGCTAAGTATTCTTCCCGGAAATAACGGATAGTGGTCAGTACCGGATTAGGAGCTGTTTGTCCCAACCCACAAAGAGAGCTGCTAATGATCTTCTCAGCCAAATCTTCCAAAACATCCAGATCCTCTTCTTTTCCCTTTCCGTCACAAATCTTATGGAGAATCTCCAGCATTCTTTTTGTACCGATTCGACAGAAGGTGCATTTCCCGCACGATTCGTTCTGGGTAAAATTCAGGAAGAATTTCGCCACATCCACCATACAGGTAGCTTCATCCATTACTACCATACCACCGGAACCCATAATAGCACCGGTTTTATTTATGGAATCATAATCAACCAGTGTATCCAGTAAAGAAGCCGGTACACAGCCCCCGGAAGGACCTCCGAGCTGGACTGCCTTGAAAGGTATTTCCGTTTTCATTCCCCCGCCGACCTGATAGATCACTTCCTGTAGCGACATACCCATGGGCACTTCGATAAGACCACTGTTTTTTATCTTTCCAGCCAGAGCGAAAACTTTCGTGCCTTTGCTCTTTTCCGTACCGAAAGAAGCATAAGCCTCAGCTCCGTTGGTAATGATCCAGGGTATGTTGGCATAGGTCTCTACGTTATTGATATTGGTCGGTTTACCCCATAGTCCTGATTGGGCAGGGAAAGGGGGTCTGATATTCGGCATTCCTCTTTTCCCTTCAATGGAGGCCATAAGTGCTGTCTCTTCTCCGCAGACGAAAGCGCCGGCACCCTCCTTTATCTGAAGATGGAGATTGAAATCTTTTCCCAAAATCTTATCACCCAGGTAACCCTTTTCTTCCGCATCCTTAATGGCGATTTGCAGGTGTTTAATAGCTAAGGGGTATTCTGCCCGGACGTAGAGATAACCCTCGTCAGCTCCAATGGCGTAAGCTGCAATCAACATTCCTTCCAGAATGCTGTGCGGATCTCCCTCCAGAATACTACGATCCATAAAAGCACCGGGATCTCCTTCATCGGCATTACAGACTATGTATTTCTTATTACCGGCTGCTTGCCGGGCAAACTGCCATTTTAAACCGGTAGGAAATCCTGCTCCCCCTCTTCCCCGCAAACCAGAAAGTTTGATAGTGTCGATAACCTCTTCCGGGGTTAGCTCATTGAGAGCTTTTTCCAGGGCTTTATACCCGTTCCGCTGGAGATAATCTTCTAATGAAACAGGATCGATAATACCGGAATTCCTTAAAACAATTCTCTTTTGTTTGGCAAAGTTATTGTCTTCCGACCCGGTATTAGAGGAGTTCAATACTGTCTGTCCGGAAAGCTCTTCTCCGGAAATAAAGGCTTCGAGCAGCTCATTTATCATTTTTGGTTCTACTCCCCCATAGAGAGTAAATCTCCCGTCATTATCCATAAATTCTACCAGCGGTTCCATAGCACAGTATCCCAGACAGCCGGTTTTCTTGAGATGGATCTTTCCTTCCTGTACAGCGGGGAGTTTTTTAAACTCCTCATATACAGCATCAGCTCCAGCCGCTAAACCGCAGCTTGCCAAACCAACTTTGACCGTAATATTATCCAAAATTACCTCCTAAGGTGAGACAGAGTGTGCCGCAATAAAGTGAACACTCTGATCAGGGTCTTTGTTATTATCATACTTTTCATCAATACTTATGCTCCTCAACAAGATCAGTAGGATGCTATAATCTCTGAGATCTTATCAGGATTAAGTTTTCCGTAGGTAGTCTTATCGATCATGATGACCGGAGCAAGACTGCAGCAGCCAAGACAAGCTACTTCGAAGAGAGTGAATTTACCGTCGGCAGTTGTATCTTCCTGTTCGGACAGTTTTAGTTCGTTCATCAGGGCATTCGTTATTGTATTGGCTCCGGAGACATGACAGGCAGTTCCTTTACATACTCTGATAGTATGTTTGCCTTGCGGTTTAAGCCGGAACATAGTATAGAAGGTAGCAACTCCGTAGATGTCTGCTGCCCCGATTCCGGTTTTATCGGCAACAAACTGCATAGTCTCCCGGGAAAGGTACCCCTCCTCCTCTTGTATCTCTTGCAGTAAAGGAATCAAAGCCCCTTTCCGGGCTTCATATTTACCGATGATGTTTTCGATCATTCCTTTATTCTTCATAGCTACTCCTTTATGCTTTCGTTATAGTTGACAGATATTCCCAGCGGTCTAAACACTTCATATATTCATTTTCAAGGTTGGTTAAATTCTCTGAAATACTCTTGTAGTCCTCTGCTGTCAGTTTTTTTTGTTCACTGGATAATCTTTTGTCTAACTTTTCCTTTTCTCTTTCTAATTCGTTGATCCGCGTTTCCAATTGTTGTAATTCCCTGACATATTTGTATGATGGTTTGGTATTTTTTTTATCAGCAGGAGATGATTGTTTTCCGGAGGAGGATCTCTTGTCAGGAGGATTGGTATCCTCAGCAAAGTATTTTTTCACCAGCAGGTAGTCCGAATAGTTGCCGGCAAATTTCCTGATCTTTGTGCCGTCAAAGATGAACAGGTAATCAATGGTCCGGTCAAGAAAGAAACGGTCGTGCGAAACAACGAGCAGGCAGCCCTCAAAGGAGTCGAGATAATCTTCCAGAATCTCCAGAGTTTTAATGTCGAGATCATTGGTAGGTTCGTCCAGAATAATAAAGTTAGCACCAAAAATCAGTGATTTGAGTAGCTGCAAGCGTTTCTTCTCTCCTCCGGAGAGAGTGTGAATCTTACGCTGCTGTTCTTTGCCGGTGAAATTGAATCTTTCCAAAATATCGCTGACATGATGAACTTTGCCGTCCGCTGTCCTGATGTTCTCACAAACCATTTTGACATAACCGCTTACAGTGATGTTAGCGGGTAATTTTTCCGGCATTTGTTCAAAAAAAGCAAAGCGGGTATTCAAACCGATTTTTACCGTTCCGCTGTCCGGTTTTTGTTCTGTGGTCAGTACTTTCAAGAGAGTGGTCTTACCCGTTCCGTTATTGCCGATGATCCCGATTCTCTCATTCTTTTGAAAGATGTGAGAGAAATCCTGGAATAGCTCAGTTTCATAACTCTTAGTGATGTTATTAACTTCCAGAATTGTTTTCCCCAGACGATGTGAAGGGAAGGTCAATTCAATATCCTTTTCGTCAGTCAGATAAGACTTATCCAGAAGCTCCATTACCCTGTCAACATGGTCTTTGGGCTTGGAAGTTCTTGCTTTTGCTCCTCTGGCCAGCCATTTTAATTCTTTCCGCAGCTGCGCTGCCCTTCTTACCTCTTTTCTTTCACGATCTTGAAGCTGTATTTGTTTTTGCTGCAGATAGAAGCTGTAGGAACCTTTGTAAGAGTAGAGGTTTCCCTCTTCCAGTTCGATAATTCTGGTACTTACCGCATCAAGAAAGTAGCGGTCATGCGTAACAAAGATAACTGAACCGGAAAAACCGATCAGGTAATCCTGCAGCCATTCAATGACCTCAGTATCGAGATGATTGGTCGGCTCATCAAGAAGAAGCAGGTCAGGATTCGTTGTCAGTACCCTTGCCAGGTCGAGTTTTCTGGACTGACCTCCGGAAAGGATACTGGCCTTTATCTTATATTGATTGAATCCGAGCTTATTGAGAATTGCTAATGTCCGGTGTTCAACAGACCAGGCACCCTTCCTCTCAATTTCAGAATGGAGTTCCTGCTGTTTTCTGAGTAATTCATTGGAGAAATCATCAGCAAGGGTATCCGAAAGTTCATGATACTGACGCAGCAATCTAAAATCGGGATTACTGCTATGATAGATGTGTCCGAAAAGAGTCGATTCGGGATCAATAACAGGTTCCTGAGGAAGATATTCAATGGAAAGTTCCCGTTTACGGGTTATTTTCCCCTGGTCAGGAAGCTCTATACCGGCGATAAGGCTTAAGAGAGTCGTTTTGCCACTGCCGTTATTCCCAATCAAACCGATCCGTTCGCCGGCAGCTACACCGAATGCCACATCCTTGAGAATGAAGCGTTCAGTGAAACGTTTGCTGATATTAACGCCGGAAACTATACTCTCAATTTGACTCAAAACCCTTTATCCTGTATCATATTCTTTGTGTGCAAAAAAGATTGTCAACAGGGTTATTGTCCATAAAAAAATACAAATCGGGCAATATTTCTCCACCTGCTGCTGAATTTTTCCCTACTTACCGGTTGGATAATACTGGAATGAAGAAGGCAAAGAAGGGCTATCTGTTGTTAAAGGATAGTGGTAATTGCTGTGAACTGTTCAGAAAACCCCTTCTTCTTTGGACCCCCAGATAAGCTTATGGATTTGGAGATGCAGTCGTACAGCTAATCTGTCCTTAAGGATCCATTCTGCCAGTCTTTCGGGTGAAAGTGTGGTGGTAACAGGGGAGAAATGGACTGGAATATTGGTGATTTGATGAGTTTTGATAAACTCTTTAGCAAAACAATAATCATCATAATCGGTAAGCACAAATTTCAACTCATCATCCCGTTTGAGATATTGCAGATTAGAGAGAAGAAAGGAGTTCTGTTCAGAGCTACCCGGACATTTGACATCGACGATTTTTTTTACATAACCGGGTGTCTTTTCTAAAGAGAGCGAACCGTTAGTTTCCAAGAGTATCCGATATCCCTTTGTATATAGGCTCGCAATTAATGAGTAAACTTGATTTTGCAATAACGGTTCTCCGCCTGTTATTTCAACCAGTTTTACCGGTTCGTATTTACTGATTTTTTGCAGGATGCCGGCAGAGTCTAAGGATAAAGATTTTTCGTAGCTATATACTGTATCACAATAAGAACAGCGGAGATTACAGCCTGCTAATCTGATGAAGATACAGGGTAGTCCGGAATAGGTTGATTCTCCCTGAATGCTGAGGAATATTTCCCGCAGATCAATCATTGTTGAAATGGTAAATAAGGGAGGTTTTTCTTATGACCGAGCAGTTCTTCGATCTCAGCCACTATTCTTTCAGGATGACCAATAACGAAGTAATTAGTATCTTTCTTTTTATAAGTGAAGAATTCTGTTTCATCTACTCTAAAATGATCGAGCAATCTTGCCTCTCCATATAGTGGTTTTCCTTTATGAATTAGGAGAACAATGTCATCATAATCGATTTCCATCAGATTTTCAAATGGGTCACTCTTTTTTGCCCGGATTATGAGAAGATTCTCGTTATTCTTTTCGGAGAGCTCGGATCTATTTGGAGGGAGAAAGAGTGCCTTCACAGCATTGTGATTAACCATTCGGTATAGCTCTTTGGTAGGGATATGAGGAAATTTCTTATGGGCATATTGTAATTCGTGCAATAGATTTATCGATCCTGACAGGGTTGAGTCGGTGCCGATAACTACATTTACTCCATACTCCAGGCAGCTATCGATATCGAGAGTCTTTCCGATAAGAAAGTAATTGGAATAAGTGCACCAGCAAATAGATGTACCCGCTTCGGCACATTCCCTGATCTCTTTTTTTGTTAAAGAAATTCCGTGAATAAGCAGAGTATTGGGTTGTAATAACCCCATATCTTTCAGGCGGGAGAACTCCCGGCCCGTGTCTCTGTCTAATCCCTCTCCCAGATGGACTATAAAGGGTAATTCTCCTTTCGAAGAGCGCCATTCTTTTATCGGTTCATCACCTCCCCAGAAATTTCCGAGGGTGAGAGAATGGCATTGTTGATACTCTTTCATCACCTCGATAGGGAAGAGGTCATAATAACTGTTTTTCTGTTTTGGAGCATGGTCCTGGACGGTAGTAACTCCTGAGAAGAGATTCTTATAACCCCCTAACAGAGCTAAAATCTTTCCGTTACCTACCATGAAATCCATTGGGAAACGGTTATTTTTGAACACCATGTTCCTTTCCAGGACAGAGTCGGTGTTCTGCATCTCTTTTACCCAAATGTGAGCATTGGGGTAAAGCTCGTTATCTTTAGCAGGAGGATACCAGTTTCCAATCAAATGGTCATGGGAATTTATCAAGGGCTTATAAGCATGACAGCCCTTCAGGTCGATACTGCTTCTCGTATCATTAAGCAGATGGCTTTTTAACTCGACGGAGGTTTTATCGATAACTCTATCGGCATTGAATACGGCAGCAGCAACGGATATTTTCATTCATTTTTACTCATTGGATTGTAATTTTTTCGTCAGTTTAGGGATGATCTCGAACAGATCACCTACGATACCGACATCGGCAATTTTGAAGATAGGAGCATCTTTATCCTTGTTGATCGCGATAATATAATCGGATGACTGCATACCGGCTAAATGCTGAATAGCTCCCGATATGCCGGCTGCTATGTAGATCCTCGGTTTAATAGTTTTTCCGGTTTGACCTACCTGATGCGGGTAACTGATCCATTCCGCATCAACCGCTGCTCTGGAAGCTCCTACCGCTCCTCCCAGAGCTTTTGCCAAGTCTTCGATCAGGGCGAAATTCTTTTTATCCTTCAAACCCCTGCCGCCCGAAACCACAAAATTAGCTTCGGTCAGACTAAGAGTTTGAGTTATATCTTTCTTAAAGCCCACGAATCTTTCTTTGGCATCTAAATCCTCGAAGGCAACAGTTTCACTGATGATCGTTCCGGAACGTTCAACATCTTTAGCCAGAGGTGTCATGACCTTGTGCCTGACAGTTGCCATTTGCGGACGATGATTCGGAGTCAGGATCGTAGCCATGATATTGCCGCCGAAAGCGGGACGTGTCTGTAATAGATCGTTCGTCTCTTCATCAATTGCCAGTCCGGTACAATCAGCAGTTAAGCCGGTTTCAAGTTCCACGGCAACTCTGGGGATGAAGGAACGCCCGACGACGGTTGCCCCGGCTAAGATAACTTCCGGCTTATATTTTTTGGCGACTTCGACAAATCCCTTTGTGTAGGTTTGATCCGAGAAGTTATGCAATTCCGGATCATCAATCAGAATAACTTTGTCAGCACCGTAGGCAATCAACTCTTCGGTTAAATGCTCTACCTGATATCCGAGTAAAACAGCGGTTAGTTCACATTCCCGGGTAGCTGCTAATTCAGTACCTTTTCCTAACAGTTCCATAACTACCGGAGCCAGAATCCCTTCTTTTTGTTCCGCAAAGACCCATACACCTTCATATTCTTCTTTGTTTACTGTGTACTGCTGTTCTTTGCGGATAAAAATTGCTTCGAAGGGGCAAGCGCTGACACAGGCACCGCAAAGAGTGCATTTTTCAGCTATAATCTCAGCAGTTTTATCTTCAATAATGATAGCATCATAGGCACAAGCTTTAAGACAAAGCTTGCAACCTACACATTTGTTGACAATTACTTCAATCATCGAATCTCCATTCCATATCTTCTTTAGCTTAGCATGATATACAATTTATCATCTCAGTGATAAAACAAGGTAAAGATGATAACCGTAATATTTTTTTCAGGATAAGTTTGAGTGTCAATAAATTTGTTCAATGGTTTTGAAAAGAGAGAGAGTGAACTTAGAACGATTCTTCAACAAGAGAGGATGGAGTAATTATTATGAAAAACTCTCTTACCAAGGGTAATGACGGACAATCTTCCGGTTCTGCTTATGATTGCAGAAAAGCTCTGGTGTGATTAAGAATCGGTTCTTTGGTTATTAAGGTTAAAAAGAGCTACGAGGAGAGTTTATAAGATTTTCATTTACATTTTGCTCAGCACGTAAATCTTTGACGAAAAGAGAATAAGGCGGAGGTAATACTGATGAAATACTTCAAGAAAATGACCGGGAAGAAGGTCTTTCTTTCCCCCATAAATGTTGAGGACGCAGCGACCTTTACTGAGTGGTTGAATGATATGGAGGTCACCAAATACCTTACTACGATAAGGGAGGCAATAACCTTAACCAAGGAGAGAGAGATTCTGGAAAAAATGGCTAAATCAGAACATGTCTATATTGTAGTCGATTTGGAGATTAATAAAGTAATCGGTATCGCCGGTCTGCATCATATTGACCCCTATAGTAATACTTGTGAACTCGGACTATTTATTGGAGACAAGGACTATTGGAATCAGGGCTATGGGGAAGAAGCAAGCAGGTTATTGCTCGACTATGCCTTCAATATTCTCAATATGCATAATATCATGTTGCGGGTTTTTGCTTACAATATCAGAGCTGTAAAATGTTATGAAAAAATCGGGTTTAGAGAGATTGGCAGGCAAAGAGAAGCTTATCAAATAGCCGGGAATAGATACGATATCATTTTCATGGATCTGCTGAGTGAAGATTTTGACAGTTCAACTATCCAAAAGAACTTCTCCGAAGAATATGAAGAATCAAGAAAGCCCAAGAAGCTTGAATTGATCTGATCTATACAACAGAAACAGAAGCTAAGATATGTTCGAAAACATTCAAGGGCAAGAGCACACTATTGAATTGCTATCCCGAAGCATAAATGAGGAGAAGATTGCCCAGAGCTATCTTTTCTACGGACCGGAAGGGGTAGGTAAATTTACAACTGCTCTCTATTACGGGATGGCGATAAACTGTCTCTCGGAAAAAGCTGAACGTCCTTGTGGAGTCTGTACTTCTTGTCTGAAAATGAAAAACTTTTCCCATCCCGATATGTTGTACCTTTTTCCAACTCCGAATCTGGAGCTGACCGCTGAGGGAGAGATCAAGGACAAGAAATTGCTCGCCGAATATGAAAACTATCTTGAGAATAAGAAAGAAACTCCCTGGCAGGAGTTTTTTTTCAGCGGAACGATAAGTTTGAGGATCGACAGCATTAGAATGCTGCAAAACAGGATATCTCTTTCCCGCAATGAAGCTAACTATAAGATCTGCTTGATCGAAAGGGCTGAGTTGATGAATGTAAATGCAGCTAATGCTTTTCTAAAAACTTTAGAAGAACCTCCCGATGATGTTGTTATTATCCTGACCACTTCCAAACCGGAAGCTCTGCTGCCGACCATTATCTCTCGCTGCCAAAAAGTCAGCTTTCAGAAGCTTTCGCGTCAGGTTATAGAAAAGGAACTAACTGATAAGAGGGGATGCGAATTAATTACCGCCAAGACCATAGCCCGTATTGCCGACGGCAATATGGAAAAGGCGCTCAGCCTCATAGGCGATCAAAGGATTGAGTCCCGGCAGAGTGTCTTACAGTTCATAAGTTTGATCCTGCAGGGTGACGATCTCGGTTTTATTTCCTTTATTGATAAATATAAGACACTAAAGAATGTCAGTGAATTGATCGATATTATTCTCAATCTGATAATCTGGATCAGTGACATTGCCTTCTATTTTTCCTCTCCTGAGGAGATAGTTAATATAGACCGTCTGGAGATGATTGAGAAAATCGCAGATCATAATCCGCTGATTGAAGAACATATTACCGGGTTGATCACCTTTTTGGAGACAATGATAAAAAAACTGGAAGGAAACGTTAATCCCCATCTGGTGGGAATTGAGATCTATTTTCGTTTGAAAGGGCATCTTCAACTGGGATGAGAGAAGAAAAACCGGTTATATATTACAGAAGACAGAATAAGGCAGAGTATTATGCAACCAGCACAACTAACAGTATCTCAGTCGGGATACAGTAAATATGAGTAAGAAACTTTTTGTCTTGCTAATCATTATCGGATTAGCTGCTTTAACTCCCGGCTATACGGAAGAACCGGAATTTGATCTCCCGCCAAAATTGGAGAGAGTCATTCTTCCTTATGCCCTTTATACTTCGGAAACCGGTATTGTGGTAGGTTTGGCCGGAAGTTTAAGTTTACATGACAACTTCAATGAAAAGGATAAACTGACCCTGCTCTTTTCTACTCAATACACCCAAAAGAAACAGATGGTCATATCATTGATTCCCCGTTATCAGACGGCAGATAATTTGTTTTATCTCGAAACTGATATATCGTACAAAAACTGGCCCAGTGAATTCTACGGAGTAGGAATCAATACTTCGAAGGAGGATCCGGAAAAATATGTGGCTAAGGATTTTGCCTTTTCCCTTAATCTTGGTAAACAGGTTTACCGCTTCTGGAGTCTCGGATATCAGTTTCAATATAGCAATTTTGAGGTAAAACCTGATGATGATTCTCCGCTGTTAGCTTCCAACAGTATCAGGGGAAGCAGCGGAGGAAAAGTCGTCGGCAAGGGAATACTTCTGACCAGAGACAAAAGAAACAGTCGCTTCTTCGCTACCCGGGGAGAGTTTTATGAGGCAGGTGGTATTATCTACAGCAAAACTCTGGGCAGTGATTACGACTTCAAAAGGATATCCATAGATTTGAGGAAGTATTTCCCTCTGACCGCGAAACAATCTGTTTCTTTTCAGTTCTTCACCGGCTATCATACGAAGGGAGTACCCTTTCAGGAGATGTTCCAACTGGGTGATTTTCTGAGATCTTATCAAACAGCACGCTATATCGACCGTTCCATAGCTATTATCCGTACCGAGTATAGGGTTTTTCCCTGGGAACGAAAGTTTTCGAAAAGGATCGGATTCGTTTTGTTCGTTGAAACAGGCTCGGTTTTCAGTGAGTATAGTGACTGGGATCACAGCGATCTTAAAGTATCGCTTGGGGGTGGTTTCCGGTTTCGGATCGTTGAGGGTGACGGAGTATTGCTGCGGGGAGATATCGGTTTTTCGCCCGGCTCCTATAATCTTATCTTTATCGCTATGGAGGCTTTTTAAGCTTTCTCTTCTTCCGGTTCTTTGGGGTCGTTAAAGACTACCATCTCATTTGATTTGATATATTCCTGAAACTGAATATCCTTTTCATTCTGAAATTTATTGAGGATATCGGTAATTCTGTCCACACCGGTCTTAATATTCTTGATATACTTCTCTTGTTTTTCGCTTAGCTCTAACTCTCTCAAGCTTTTTTGCAGTAATTCCAGATTACCGACGATAATCATCAGAGGCTGGTTGACTTCATGACTGGCAGTAGCAGCTACTGCCAGGGCAGCACTTGTTTTGGCATTGTTAATGCTCTCTTCGGCTTTCTGCTCGCTCTCAGTGAGAGAATGACTGTTTTCAACTTCAGAAAAGTGTACGATTTCTCTTTCGTTGAGTATCTCTTCATTAAGCTTGATATGCCTCATATAAAAGATACCCGATTGTTCGTACTCATTAAGATGATGATAATACTCGGAAATGACTTTGCAGGCTTTCTGAACCAGATCCTTATTATCAACCTTTTCTATCAAAGAGAGAACCTCATTTACTCCTTCCCGGATAGAGTCTCCGGCACCTGATTCGATAAACCTTCGGATAACATTCAATAGTGAATTCAACCGGTAACCTAAGGTGGTATTCATTCGGTTATCCGTCGCGATTAGCTCAGGAGTCTGATGAACATCGAATTTGAGCCTGATTGCCTCAGTTTGATGCTTTTGATAATCATCCTTCTGGTCGAGGCTTTGATAGATAATACTTAAGATACTTGATATCTCGTAAGGGAGGTATTTGTCGGTTGTCTCATCTCTAAGCCTGTAAGCTTCCTGCATATGTTCGAGAGCTTTATTATACTGGTATCTACGCCAGTAAAGCAAACCTAAGTTTATCCTGTTCAGCAAAATACCGTCAATATGATTGAGTCTTCTGAAAATAGCTAAAGAACGGAGAAAACACTCCAGAGCTTTACTGTAAGAGAAAGAACTATTATGTAGAATACCGAGTCTGATAAGAGCTGTGGCAGCTATTTCTTGATCTGTTTGTTTTTCAGACCACTCTAACAGTTCTTGATAATAGTCCTGGGCAAGAGTGAATTTGCTCTGTTTTGTATAAAGAGCAGCTATCTTCTGGATTATGGAACCGTATATCCGGTTGTCAGGGGCAGAATCCTCAACTATTCTGAGAGCTTCCTGATAAGAATGTAAGGCTTTGTTATCATTATTCTCAGCCTGTAAAATGTCCCCGCATCTGATCAAAGCGTCTGTTCTGCGGAGCGGATGGAGATTGCCGGCAAGAGAAAGGGCTTCTTCTACGCATTCCATCGCTTGGCGATAATTCTTAAGACGAAAAAAGCCATCGACAAGAAGGAGATGGCAGTCGAACTCTTCTTCCGGCATTCTGTTTTGCTGGGCAGTATTCAGGGCGGTCTTGGCATAGATGATGGTTTTTTCAGGATCTACCGTTTTTTCGTTACCGGCTTCCTGGATTATCTCCCGGACACTACAATAAACTTTTTCTAAGGATAGAGTATTACCCTTATGTTCACCCATTGTTTCACCTCAAAACCTCTATATAACATGATCTATTGAATGCAAAGACCCAATAAACCCTATAAAAATCAACTGGAACTAATAAAATAGCCAAGAGCTATCTGTCAACAATAATCTTTCCCTTCCTTAATAGTTTATCGGGCAGAACTAAGAAACATTGGGAATCATACTGCCCAAAAAAAAAGTATTGTTGTATCTTATTCAACACTTTTATTCGGCTGCAAATCAGAACTTACCTCTCTCATTTAAATCTGACTTGAGCAAAAAGAGACTTCCTGACCGGTTGCTTGCTTTGAGAAAAACCTTAAAATCCTTTTATGGAGAGAATGAATTGAGAAAAACACCGAAATTTAGAGAAAGTTCTTGACAGTAAATCCTGAATCATTAAGAGGTATATTGTGACATTGGATTATAGATTGTCGATAGTTTATAAACGTCGGCAATATGTTAAATGATATTGAGTGATCATGAGTTTCGAACTCAGGATTTTGGGATAAAGATTTTAAAGAGGTTTCTGGAGGTACTTATGAAAACCTTGTCGTTATTTTTATTGATCTTTTTAGCTTTTAATTTTATGCTCTGGGGGCAGACAGCAACTCCTCCTGCAAATGTGGAAGACGCTGATGCCGGAACATCCGATAATCCTTATGAAATTGCTACCTTGAATAATCTTTACTGGATAGCTGCCGGAGATACTCTCTGGTCATCACACTTCATCCAAACTGCAGATATTGATGCTTCAGACACCTCAAGTTGGGATGACGATAAAGGCTGGTTTAAGATAGGAAATTCCACTACGAAATTTACCGGAGTTTATGATGGCCAAGGGTACAGTATTAGCAATCTATTCATAGACAGATCTTCTGCCAGTAATATCGGGCTTTTTGGTTACACGCAAGGAGCTGAGCTTAAAGGTATAATTCTCATTAATGTTGATTTTGTCGGTGATAACGCAGTTGGTGGGTTGGTAGGCCAGAATTTCGAAACCGATATAACAATGTGTATGACTACCGGTTTTATTGTAGCTTATACCAACGGAGGAGGATTAGTTGGCTATAACACAGACTCAGAGATCAACAATAGTTTTAGCAGATGTAATGTCAGTGCTTCATTTTTTGGAGCAGGAGGCTTGATCGGACAGTCAACGGGAGAGTTTGCTCTTATTGATAAATGCTACAGCACGGGTACTGTTGGTGGTGGAGTGTTGCTTGGCGGCTTGATTGGAGCCAGCAGCGGAGGAAGCGAAACGGAGAATTCATTCTGGGACAGAGAAACTTCCGGGCAGACTACCAGTTCTGGTGGTACCGGTAAGAATACTTCGGTAATGAAGGATATTGATACTTATACAGATACTTCGACTACAGGCTTAGATGAGATTTGGGATTTTGTAGATATCTGGGCGATGTATTCTCATGTTAATGACGGATATCCAATTTTTAGATTTGGAGTCAGACCACTTCCTGCTTTAGTGATTTATCCGCCTCATGAATCGATAGATATTCCAGTTTCAAATCTAACGTTTGAATGGGAGTATAATACGGATGGTCCTGCACCTGACGGTTATTTCTTTGCCTATTGGAAAACCGGAGACAGTCAACCGGCGATGACCGATTTGGATGATGATACGGAATACCCTTTAGCAGTAACTCTTGATCTGGATACGGAATATAGCTGGCAGGTTATTCCCTATGTAACAAAGGGGAGTGACAAAGTCGAAGCTTTGTATTGTCCTACTTGGACTTTTACTACTCAAACTGAAGAGGATCCGCCACTTCCGGTAGAACTCTCGGCATTTACAGCTCAGGTGACGGCAGATATGGCTGTGAACCTGCAATGGAGAGCGGAGACGGAGACCAATATGCTCGGTTATAACGTTTACCGGAGCTTGGTTAACAGTCTGGCTGATGCCTTTAAGATCAATACCTCTCTGATCGATGCCCATAACTCTTCGACCACCATAAACTACAGCTATATTGATAACGCTGCCATGAGCGGGCAGATATATTACTACTGGCTGCAGCCTATTGATATGGACCTGACTTACGGATTTCACGGACCTCTCTCTGTAACGGTAGAGTATGATGACGGAAGCGGAACTTCTCCCAATGTCGTAAGAACAGAGTTGCTGGGTGCTTATCCCAATCCTTTCAATCCGGCCACTGCTATTCAATTCGGTTTAGCAGAGGGAGCGGAAGTAACGATAACAATTTATAATTCCCGGGGACAGAGAATGCAAACCCTGGTTGATAATCAATACTATCCGAGAGGATTCTATTCCGAAGTCTGGAACAGCAAAGATATCCAGGGACGTCAGGCATCTTCCGGCATCTATTTCTATAAGATGGTAACTTCCCAAGGCTATGAAGCAATAAAGAAGATGGTGTTAATGAAGTAAAGAATCAGAGAAGACTATTTAGATTTATACACCAGAGCCCGGATAAATCAATTATTCCGGGCTCTGTTTTTCATTAGAGGAACTAACCAAACGAGAAGAACTAATTACTAAAACTTTTGGAGGAATATATGAAAAGTTTGAAGATTTTTATCATTTCGATCTCATTACTGATAATTACCAATACACTTCTTTTTTCCCAGACTGCTGTTATACCCGCAGAAGGAACAGGCTCGGAACTATCTCCTTATGAAATTGCTACTTTAAGCAATCTCTATTGGATAGCAGACAATTCCAGTCGTTGGGACTACTATTATATACAAACAGCAAAAATTGATGCTTCGGATACCGAGGAGTGGTTCGATGGAGACGGCTGGTTACCGATAGGAAATGCCACAACAAAATTCAGCGGTTCTTATGACGGTCAGGGATATACGATAAGCGGTTTGTATATTAACAGACCAACAGAAGGTAATGTCGGGCTTTTTGGTCATTTCGGTCATCCCACAGGTCAGAACACTCAAGCCAGTACTATCAGGAAAGTAAACTTGACCGGTGTAACCGTAATAGGCGGGAGAGGAACAGGTACTCTTGTCGGCAGAATTACCGGCAATACCAATACTCTTATCGAATGCTGCACCGCAGAAAACGGTTCGGTTGTCGGTGATGGAGCAACAGGTGGATTAGTAGGCTCCAACAACAGCTATCGGGAAACACCCGGCGGAACGGATAATTCCCTGATCAGATCTTGTTATGCAGATATCAACGTTAGTTTATCGAATAATCCCTCTGCCGGAAAAGACAAATTTGGCGGTCTGTCAGGCTGTAATCAGAAAGGAACGATCCTTAACAGTTACGCCCTGGGGAGTGTTACTGCCGAAGATAGTGGAGCAGAAAGGATCGGGGGCATCGCCGGCTGTGCAGATTTAAGAGGTATGATTGAGAAATCCTATTCTATCGGACAGGTCAATGGACAAGGCTCAAGTTTAGTCGGAGGTTTGGTTGGTAATTTATCAGGTCCGGGTTCAAATGTTGGAGTAGTTGAAGATTCATTTTGGAATACGCAAACGTCAGGACAGAGTACCAGTGCCGGTGGAACGGGGAAAACTACAACAGAAATGAAGGATATCGACACCTTTACCAACACGGCTACTGTCGGACTTGACGAAGCCTGGGATTTCACTGACATCTGGGCAATGGATGAGAATGAAAATGACGGTTATCCCTATCTGCAGTGTATAGAATTTGTCGAAGATACTCCACTGCCGGTTGAATTATCATCATTTACCGCAGTGATAACATCTGATCTGGCTGTTAATCTGCAATGGAGAGCAGAAACGGAAACGAACCTTCTCGGTTACAATGTTTTCCGCAGTATCACTAATACCCTTGATGAATCATTTATGATAAACCTGAATCTGATCAACGCTTACAATTCTTCTACAGCCGTAAGTTACAATTATATTGATGATGAGGTTCATAATGGTCAGATGTACTATTATTGGCTGCAATCTGTTGAGTATGACCTGACAACTGATTTTCATGGCCCGGTTTCCGTTGTAGTTGAATATGAAGAAGATTCAGGTACTACACCCGTAGTCCTCAGGACAGAATTAATCAGTGCCTATCCCAACCCTTTCAACCCGGCAACTGCGATCAAATTCTCTCTGGCTGAATCTGCGGAAGTGACAATCGAGGTTTATAACATGCTTGGTCAATCGGTGCAGACATTGTTGAAAAATCAGAATCATCCTAAAGGTACGCATTCAATTATCTGGGATGGAAAGGATAACAGTGGAAAGAATGTTGTTTCCGGCATCTATTTCTATAGGATGGTAACTTCCCAAGGCTATGAAGCAATAAAGAAGATGGTGTTAATGAAATAAACCGGATAAAGAATTACTTTTTAAGAGCCTGAGATTTCTTTTCTCAGGCTCTTTTTTGTATTCAGGCCTTAGGTAGATTTTGTCGGTTTCGGAATCAGATTCGGTACCGGCGGCGGATCTGTGAACCACAAGACTTTTCTTTTACAGTTGGGGCTGATTTTCGAGGTACCGACAGCCTTCAAACCCTTTATTAAAGGGATTCTTGTTTTTCCTTCCTCAAAAACGTAATGCCACAGAATTTGCTGATATTCCTTGAC
>Ga0334889_1000244_pt1 | contig 91100 bp, 71 predicted proteins | sample GraSluR1_MG_2_FD_207222 | JGI IMG/M metagenome (GOLD analysis project Ga0334889, IMG submission 207222) | Sludge microbial communities from methane-producing bioreactor in Wageningen University, Netherlands - Granular Sludge_8_08-R1 | ecosystem: Engineered > Bioreactor > Anaerobic > Unclassified...
TTAACGCTTCTTGCCGGATTTCTTTGCTGAATTTTTCGTTCATCTTCTTTCGCTCCTTATACTGATACTTTTAGTATAGCATAATCTCGCGGTTCAGACTCTACTTTTATCGTAGCACTCCATTTTGAACACACATAGATTAATTTAGTCCCACATTTGGGACAATAGTTAATGTCTGACGAATGTTTAACTTTGTTGAAGAATTGTATACAACGCTCATTGGGGCAACCTTTTTTTCTCACGTCACTCATAAATTTTAACCTTCCCGCTCGCAAATTTTAGCTTTCTTAGTTTTTAGCTATTTTGTTCTTTGTTAACGACATCAAAATGAATTCTATTTATATTTATGTAGTATGATTTCATCCCAGCGATTTAAGTCACTATTAACACGACGCTAATACTTAAAAACTTCATACTCAATTAAGTATTCATTTTGCTTCTTAACCGCCTGATGATACCTAATAGTATCACCAAAAATGTCAACAATAGTGTGCTTGTTCTTGAGACTTGTATTTATACCAAAACTAATAGAAGTCAATTTGCCTGGAAATTCTATAGTTTGATTCCCAAATGATGATATATATCTCCATTCTTTTTCGTACGACCAAACATCTGCTTTATACTTAAAAAATTCTGGTATCATCCTATCGCTACTTTCAAGTAGTTCAATATCATTTATAACAGATGAATATCGAACAGGGAAACTTATATAATCTCTACCAAGTTCATTATCTGCATTCCTCTGAAACTCCATACATATTCCAGTGTGTCCTAAAGCATAGTGACTCCAAAGTAACAATGATGAGTTATCTAGCGAGAAGGATATTATGCCATACTGAGCTACAATGCGATGATATAAATCTAGAATATCACTTCTGTTTTGCTTAAACACTTTCGTATTACTAAATGATTTTGCTTCATAAATCATGTTTGCCAGATCGTCAATAGTTATTTTTCTACCCGGAATTAAGTTCTTTTTCACAATATCTATGTCAAGTAAATTATTAAAAAAGTTCTGGGTTTTGATGGTCCTTCCATCAATTTTTGGTATGTAAATCACGCTTTCAAAAGGATCATTTAACTTTTCTATCCGAGGAGCATAAATTTTACTTAATTTCAGAGCATTAATAAGATTATCATCAATGGCTTTAAACTTGTATAGTTTATCAATATCATGATATTGCATTGCTTATCCCCTTATCTTGCTATAATTAGCAATTCGCGACTCAATACTCCTGGTCTAAATTAACAACAAAAATATTACTTGATTTCATAGTACGATTAAGTTTACCACCTACACCTAGAACAACGTTTGTATCCTTTACTAATCGCTTCATCTTCGGTTATTTCTATTGGAAGAGTTAGACCATAACAATACTTATTCGAATGATATACAAAACCCGAAATCGATACATAGACCTTATTTTTATCATAACCTGCAAAAACCGCGAATAGATCTACAATAGAAGCAATTAACAATAAAACGCCTATGGATCCAGCAAACAAATTGCTCGTACCAATGGCTATAAGTAACAAAGCAAGTAGTAAGGTTCCACAACCAAAAGTTGAGTTCTTCCTCATAAATTTCTCCTCGGATTCAATAGACATAGCTTTTTCATCAATGTAACTCACAAGCACCCAATTAATTTAAATAAGACTGAAGTTGGAACTTCTCATCGCTTTGCGTCAGTATAATAATGCCATCTATTAGGCCAATAATCGCTGGAATTCCAGTCCAACAGAATAAAACAAATAATATGCCCATACCCACTTTGCCTAAGTAAAACTTATGAACTCCAATACCACCTAGCAGAATGGAAGAATCCCTGCTGCAATCTTATTTTTGGATGGCCAACTTGGATCAACACCATAGGAATAACTCTAACTTTGATTACCTTTTTTAACTGCTGAACCGCACTCTGAACAAAAACTCGAACCCCCACTTAATGATGCTCCACAATTAGAGCAATATGCCTGCATAACTACAACCCTTTTTTTAATTTAGTTTTCTACCAAGTCGGAAGAATCTTTATTTTCACTCCAGCCATTTCATCCGGAAGATCACCGATTTCCCAACCTACTCCTGTAGTTTCAATATAATAGAACTCCAAACCTAAGTATTGAAAGTTTCCTTTGTCTGAAGTCTTTAAACCAACTCCCATATGTGTATCCGTTGACACTAATACCGTACCATAACCAAGTTCTCTCAGAATTGAAGCCAATAGAATAGAACTATCCTCACAATCTCCACTTTTATCATATAATGTTTCAAGAGGGAATTTAGCATATTCATCATACCCGGTTCCAATCACATCTGATACATAGTCCAAAGACTGAACAAAACTGACCGCTAATTCAATAAGTTCCCATTCTCCCAACCCTTCATTTTCCGCTGTATTAACAAACATTTGTGCTAAGCTGTTCATATAGTCATCATCTGCTTCATGAGAAACATAATATGAATATGAGAGCACATAGTTTCTATTGAAATCTCTATAAAAGTCAACTGCTTTTACTGGAATGTTTAAGCTGAATGACCAGGTATACCAATCCAGGGGATACTCCCAGCTATAACTTACTTTCTCAATGCGGTTTTCTTCGGGCTTAGTGTTACCGGTGTAGCGTGTCTCGTTTGATTTTACCCCGTTAATATACAGTCTCTCATATTCTTTATAGGGGGCAACTGTTTCATATCCTTCTATTTTCCATTCTGTAATAACCTCTTTAGTTCGGCCGGTGTATCTTGTCTCATTCGTTTTCACACCGTCAATATACAATCTCTCAAATTCTTTATAAGGGGTAACCGTTTCATATCCTTCTATTTTCCACTCTGTAAGATACTCTTTCGTTCTTCCTGTGTATCTAAAATCAGATGTCTTTTCTCCATTAACAAACTTGATTTCTAATTCTTTGAAGGGATAACTACTCTCGTAACCGCCGTTTCTCCATTCCACTATGGGTTCTTTGCTGATAAGAATTACGTTAGAATCACCATTCCATGACACATTATAACCCAAGCTTTCCGATAGAAATCTCAACGGAATCAAAGTTCTATTCTCAATTATTTGTGGAGGTACATCTAGAACTCTCTCATTTCCATCACCTAGAAAAACCCTGCGGCTACCAACCTTGAAAATTATCGTAAACGTATCCGTCGAACCTGTAATTACTTGTTCTTCGGCTTTCCATTCAATATCTAACCCCATACTCTCAAAAGTAAACCTCATGGGTACTAAGGTTCTTCCCGAAATGATTTGAGGTTTTACATCATATTCAATTTCTACTTCTTCTAAGAAAACTCGAATATAAGAAGTCTTTTGTGAACTTGGTATTGCAGCTGCAGACTGTTCTGTTAAGTTTGCATAACATAAAATAAATAGGCAAATTGCAATAAAATTTATAATACAGCATTTGTTTTTTGCAAACATATTTTACCTCCATGTAAAATTTCTACTTACACGATCTTTAACGAACCTCACAAAAAATATACTTTTTTAAAAAAACCAATTACCTGCCATATTTTTCTTTTCATCATATTCTGTACAATATATGAAATTCCTACCAAAAAAATGTTGATTATAAAAATATTCCAGCCTTGGGGATCAGAATCAACGTAAAAATGCAACCATATCAGCACATCAGAACTTTACGAAATGCTTCGCTGAGACTCGTGTACTTTTCTACATAAAATTTTATTAGACTTAAATTCTATTTTAAAAAAAAGAGAAAGGATGCAATAATTTTCATTAAAGTTTGAGAACGAAGTAAGTCAAATCCTCCTCCGAAGCTAAAACTTATAAACTAAAGAGGATTATGATGTTCCGAAAATGAATTTAGTTTTCAGTTAGTTACCATAATTGTTCAGATATTTAATGAGTATAATTATTCTATTTTTGATTAAGGGGGACGCTTCCCATGTTTAAGAAATTCTTCTCCTTATTTAATAAGAATGATGAAATTAAAATTAAGTATGATGATAAAGAGTATCGCGAAATATGGGAATTTATAAAAGATCACGGTTCAGACCTAACCTATGAGGATTTCCAAAAATACAAAACTGAGTACTCAGCGATTATTCAGTCAAACATTACTATCGTTGATATTCCAGTAAAACCACAACAACTCAAGTTTTATGTTCTAGCGCGTTGCCACTCTTTTACTATCAGTAACAGCTTAATCTATGCGAATGATGCCTATCAGAATTATTCGATTGATCAGTATAATCTCTACATTCGCCTAAAAGGTACAGGTGTTTCTCTTGAAGAATACCTGGAAATCAATCGAAAAGTGGATCCCGATTTACCGGTTGAGGAGTATGAAAGAACAAAGAAATTAATGAAGGTTGGGGTTGCAGTAGAAATCTATAGTGCCTACTATATGAAAAATTCGAAGCAGCACGGATTTGAAAATATCGATCTTGAGTATCTTATACTTCAAAAATATATAACAGTGGATGAGTTTTCGAGTTATGTGGTTGATTATTTAAACTTACTAACTTTTGAGCAGTTCATGATGTATCTTCGTTTACGGCTGCCTGAACTTGCGATGAGAGACTTCTTTGAGTACTGTTCTGGACCTTCTAATTTGATGACACTGCAAGACTATATGCAGTTACTCAAAAATAAGAACACTTCTGACATTGAACTTCAATCTCCAAGCATAGCATCGCGACCTACTGAGAAAGATCCAACCGAAACCACGATAGAAGTTTCAGTCGAATCCGAAAAAAACAGCACTGCCAAATGTGATTCTGTATTAGAAGACTCCATCTTTACTAATGAAGATGAGACAGAACTTTATCTTCCTGATGTGGCCGATGAAGAAACTAATACATTGACTGAATATACAAACAATAATGAATCTTCTGTAGAAGAACAGGTAATCATTAATTTTTATAGTGAATTGATCGAAAATCCTGATATAGAAGAATCGCAACCATGTGAAGATTTAGTGAAAACCGATACCTTCTATTTCTACGATTTTTATAAGGAAAAGCGTTTCCTGAAAAAAGAGTATTCATCCGGATTCTATATTCCAACGATTCTAGGCAAGAAGGTGTATTATTGGGAACCTGATGAAATTCTCTTGTTCGAGCAAACTACCTCATTCAAATCTGTCCGCTTCATAGCTTCTTTGTATAGTAATGACGTTTCTTTTATGGTAGATCGAAGATATTTGATTGCAAGTGAGGATTCCAACAGATATTGGTTTCAGTTCGATTCATATAACACTCAATTACTTCTCAAAGCTATAGATGGAGGTTACGGGTCTGTACGAGAAAAAATCGAATTTGCATTTGGTTGCAGTGATGGGATTGAAATTCTTAAATCTCTATGCAGAGATTATGCCATTTTTTACACAACAGTCCCTAATTAGAAAAAAAGGGGGACCCAATAACAACTCATCTGACAACTTTACAGAAGCTTCGTCATAACCGCATTACAAGGGTAGGGACTTTCCCTACCCTTGTAAACGGCCTTTAAGTATTCCTATACCTTCCCTATTTCCACCGGAGAACCCCAGTCGGCGTAGTTCGGGTCGTGTGCCAGTAGAATAAACTGTCGGTTCCGAGCTTCCGAATCTATAATTTGCTTCATCGACTGCAGGCGCTCCAAGTCACTAGTGGTAAAAGAATCGTCTAGAATCATGGGTAAAGTGTACTCTTCAGCGAGCAAATCGGCAATGGCAAATCGAACAGCTAGGTAAATCTGGTCCCGGGCCCCCTTGCTTAGTTGACTCAACTTCACCGGGCGACCGTCTTCGGAAACCGTCATATTGAAGTTGCTATCCAAAATCACACCGCGTTTCTTCTGTGGCGCAATTTCACGACAATACTCCGATATCTGTTCTTGCAATCGTGTGTGATACGACCGTTTATAATCCGAAACTGCTTCTTTCAGCTCCTGATGGGCAATAGCTAAAGCTTGAGCAGTGAATTCCAAATTGGCTTTCTTTTGCTCCAAGTCTTTTACCACCAACTCTTCAGCAGCAATATTCACAACATGTCCGCCTTCCAAACGAGCAAGCATGCGAATTCCATTGTTCTCTTGTGACTCTAAATCTGCAACCTCGTTTTCCAGCTCTTTTATGCTCTTCTCCAAATTATCCATAGACTTTTTGGTTTTCTCCAAATCGCCACTGTCGTTTGTAGACGGCAACCCAGGATGCGAGTCAATGAAATTCTCCCATTTTTGAAATGCAATTTGAGTTTTGTCATTCTGCATCTTTAATCTCTTTAAGAATTCCTCTTCACTTGCGCAATTGTGATTTGTAATGATGAGTTCTATGGTTTTTTTACTGTTGCTGATTCTCTGATTAATAGACTTGAATTCACGATACTTTGCAAGAGCTTCCTCTGAATCCTGGTCATATTTCAATAAGATGTTTGCATATCTGTTGAGAAGCTGTTCGTTATCAACTTCTTTGTCACGGAAAGTCTGTAAATAATCATCCCATGTCTTCTTTTCAGATTCAATTCTCACAACCAAATTTTTTCTGGAGTCACGCAAAATCACATAATCTTGGGCCAAATTGATTTGCTTATCCCACCAGTTATTAAACAGGGAATCAAACTGGCTCATGAAAACAGAGATGCTATGTGCTCCGTAACCAGTGGTCACTTTTCCGAACGCGGTTATGAAAGAGGATAGTTCCTGCAGCGGCTCAGCCAAAGAGGCATCCCTCATCAAAATTTCGCGAATATCGAGAGTGGATAATCCAAATTGGTTAAATACGTACTGATGAAGATCATCATTAAGCCGATCCAAATTCGCCTTATGCTCGCGCCACTGTACAAGGGCGTCTGAAACATTTGGAAAAATGCTCAGGTATTTTTGGACTGAGTTGGTAAACTCCTGCCTTTTTTTCTCAACCCCGCGCAAGTTGTTCGCTAGTAGCTCCAACCGTGATTCACTGTTTGTCGGCATCAAACGGTTCAGACGTTCTTTTTCCTCCAAATAATTCTTTAACCTAACTGACATCTGAATGAGTGCTGACTCGTCCAACTTTGCGTATTGCCCAAGTTTTTGATCTAAGGCGGCCATTTGACTGATTATGTTTTGGAGCTGCTCTTTCATCGCTGAACTTTGATTATCTGCATTTTGGTTTCTTCTAGACCCAATAGCAAAGATGAGTACTACTCCCAATAGAAATGCTGCTCCAGTTCCCGGGAAACGTATACTATTTTCAAAAGAAGCCATTGCGAAATATGCAATCACAGCCAACACCAAACCCACACCTAAAGCCAACATCACAGGCGATTTGGCTGGCTTTTTTATGTCAATATCCAACTGTCTTTCAAAATCTCGTTTATTCTTGATTAATGCACTTTTCAACATGAAATCGTCTGGATCAAGATTCGCTGCAGATGCGACATCTACAAATCGTTGCTCAAAACTCACTCGTTCTAGCTCAAAATTGTTTTGGGTTTGGCGTAACTGGTTATACTCAAGTTCTGCACGATTGTATTCGGTGTCCAACGCCATCTTCTTTAAATCAACGTTTTTGGCATATTCCAGCTCGTGCTCTGAAGCATTCTGAAAAACAGCGTATTTTTGCTCCAACAATTGTTCAATATCACTCTTCTGACTCAGTCTATTCAAGTATTGCGACCAGGCCTCCGTGGTCGTTTGCGCTATCCGCTTTAGGTTTCTTAGGGTCGATGGCGGGTCTTGACCTAGCGCAGACAAGTTTTCATAATCCTGAAGTTTTATTTTTATACTTTCGTCTTCAGCCAGCAACGCTGAATAATTCTTTTCGGCCTGCTTCACCTTCTCTTGCAGCTCAGCTAAGCTCTTGCCAATTTGTGCCAGATGGACTAGGTCATTCTCAATTTCCTTGGGCGCATTCAAGAACGCAGCATATTTACGGTTGATGACATCCTGTTCCTCTTGAATCTGCTTATTCAGGTTATCAATTGCAATCCGATCCCTTTCAAAATTATCGCGATCCATGTACTCGTCATCGTAGCGGTCACGAAGAAGTTTCCATTCATTCCAAGCTAGAAGGGTGTTTTGCTTTTGCTTGAGTTCTTGCTTTTTAACAAGAAGCGCTGAATTTAATTTGGTAACCTGGTTTTGTAAATCCTGAAGAGAATCGGCAGTACTGGTGCTTTCTCTAAGTTTCTTCTTAAGCGCAGAGATTTCTTCGTCCATCTGCTCTATTTTTCCATCTTTCACCATGTTTCTTGCTGAAACGTTCAATCCCTTTTGACCGGTAAATTTGGTTAGTCGCTTCACTGATTCTTCGAGAAATAATACCGCCTCCTGGAACGAAACCCCAGTATTACCGGAGATCATCTCCTGCAAATCCTGGCTAATCTTATCGCTCTCTGGCAGAGGTTGCACTACAAAAAAGGTATCAAAGAACAGCTCCTGTGTCGCTATACCGAAGAGCTCCTTGATTTGATCGTCATATTGATCCAAGCGTTTTCGCGCATTGGGGTTATGGTTTCCACTGATAACAAGCGATCTCTGACCGGTTTTTTGACTGAACTCCCAAAGACTAACATCATGGGTATCGAAATCTCTCTCGATTTTATACTGCGTAACCTTCGACGTAAAAGTTAGCTCGCCATAACAGCGTCTGGGTCGATTCCAGTTACGAAAACGTTCCAGGCTAAAATTATTGCTACTTTTCTGGCTATGAGTCAAACCATAAATCACAGCTGCTATCCCAGCCGCCATGGTTGATTTGCCGGTTTCATTGTTAGCCGTATATACATTGATTCCATCACTAAAGTTAAACTCCACCGCTTCCTCATAAGGTCCGAAACCTTCCAACAGTAATTTATCGAAGGTGATTGTGCTGTTCATAATCATTTCCCTCCTTCCAACGCTTGTAAACCTTTGAGCAAGGCGTTTTCCAAAAGTTTTCGTTCCTTTTCATCGTCAATGTCCTCAATTCTCAACTTCATTCGTCGTACAAAATAGCCACGTATGGTCTGCTCCGAAGCTATATTCTCCAAGTAGCGATCAGAGTAGAAGTCGCTCTCGTTTAGAAGTTCCAAATAAAAGAAATTTCTTTCCAACATTTGAATTAAAAGCTCTTCATCAATCTCAAATTGAGGAACACCATGCAAAACCAAGGTCGCAATCAGATTTGGATTATTATGTTTTTGCAGCTCCGCCAATAAATGTTCAGAATCATTGAAAAGAGAAGCATCGACTTCGATTTTCTTGTATTCTCGAACGTCGACCGGTACTTTTTCTACCTTTACCATACTGCCATTCCACTCTACCACGGTGAAAAACCCGGTCCCTGCATCGGTAGAACTTTTAAACCCTATGCTCCCCGGATAGACCGCTTTCCCCCACCCCACTTGTTTTTCGGTAAATTGATGGATATGCCCTAACGCAATATAATCATACTTCGCAGAAGCAAGCACATTGGAGAAAAGTGGCAAGCTGCGATCAGAAACTTCCCAATCCAGGGAACCATGAAAAGCGCCGATATGGAATCCGTCTTCACCATTATATGGGAAACTTGCTATGGCATACGGTTTGGTCAAACCACCGGTATAAGCCAGGGAATAGAAATGAACGAGGGTGTCATGAATCGTGACCGAAAAACAATGCTCCGGCATAGGATTAGTTATGAGGAAACCCGGCCAGTTCTTCCCATACTCCCTGTAGACAGAATTATGATACGTAATTTCATCGTGGTTTCCTGGGACCGTTACACACAACTTGTTACTCTGTATCAACCGATTCATTTGGCGCAGGGTCTCTCGAATAAGCGCTTCTTCGGGGTTATATTTCTCAAAAAGATCCCCCACGATGATTACACCATCTATTTTGCTTCCCGGTTGCAGGGCAAAATCCACGGCTTTTTCAAGAATTTTGTCCCGCTCTTTACGTAAAATTCTGCTTTTATCATCGGGCATAGTCCTGGATTCCCAACCAAGATGGAGATCGGCCAAGTGTAGCAAACGTATCATGTCTTTTCCTCCTACAAGAGTAATTTAATATAGGTGCGACTAGTCTTCGTAATCAGATAAATCAAATCCAGCTTGTTCCGCTAAACGAATGAGTTCTTTGTCCGAAGCTCTCTCAATATCAACCAGTTTCATCATTGCCATTGGTAAACCAGAATAAATAGCAGTTCCGTAATAATCCTTTAGTGCTTCTCTTAATCTCTTGTAATTCATCTTCTTAGCCCCTTCCTCTTTTATTAGATTTTGAGGACAATTCGTTCAATATCCACAATTGGTAAGTAATTACCATTGGTCATCTCAAGTTCTTTTTGAATGACGTCTAAACGAAATGACTTTGATTTTACATAGAATCGGTTTAAGAATTCATTCGAGAGTGAATTCCGAAAACTCATCATATTGGGGAAACATATTATTCTTATAGGCTAATAAGGCAGCCGTTAACTGAGCAGCATTGCTTTCTATTGCTATCCTAAGGAACTCGGTGATTTGGTGTGCATTATAACGATTCATGATATTCATAACAAGCGCATCATCTTTACGTATGCGATCCCATATCGTCCATTGATCGAATAAGTAAACAAGATGATTTACTTGACGAGTATACTTTTCAAACGCGAACTTACCAAGGGTGAAAGTTCCAACACCAACATTGAAAACTGGAGATTCTGTAACTTGATGTTCCAGTGTACAATCTTTGAGCGTAAACTCAATTTCTGCTCGATATTCGAATCCTTCAAAATAAATCCCGTGTTTTTGAGCATTCTGCACACAGCGCCAAAATATAGTGCAACCGTCATAGCGGTCAGGTTTAACATCTTCTGGTAAGAAAGCGGGTTCCCATATCTGTTCGAAGGGTTGTTTGATTTTGTGTTTGAGAAAATACTCCTGCCATGCCTGAATTTCGTCAAGACTCATTTCTATGGGATGGGCTACACTTATAGTTTCTCGATTATTTATAACGTATTCTTTGCCGTCATGAGATATACAACTAGTATTAGTTAGAATGAAAGATTTTTGGCTCTGACTCCAAACTAATAAACGAGCTACCCTGCGCAACAAAGGATTTTTTAGGTATAACTCTTTCCATTCCTTCACCTTTGTTTCTTTGCCGTTTAAGAACTCTGAAAACAACCTTTCAACTCGCTTTTTCACAATGCTCTTCGCAAAAAATTTCATCTCTGTGAAATCTTCGTTAGCATCCTTATACTTATCTGGATTTGCTCCCCTTTTCGGTAGGGATCTGGCAGGCTTAGAAGAACCTGGAACCAAAATCAAGAAGGTGAGATCGTCTTGCAGTTGAGCCGCAACAATTATATTACCCAAATCATAGGTTTTTGTTCCGTTTTCATCCAGACCTATATCGGTTAGGTACTTGTCACGTATCGTGTCTACATCTTCTACACGGTACATCGCGTATTCCCATAAGTCGTTATTTCTCTCGGCAAACTTCAAAGCTGAACGGGTAGTACTAAAAATGCAAGCGCTTCGAAAAGCACTATAAAGCGGGGAATGTTCATTCTTTTTTCCTGCATTCTCTTGTCGCAGCATCGTTAGTAACTCACTCATTAATTCTTCATCAGCATATTGACATATAGGTTTAGCCAGGCTGATTCGATTGATCTTTGAATTATCACTCCAGTTTTCCTTTGTCAGACTTCTAAGAGCATTTTGAAAACTATGTTGATCAATAATCGTTAGGAGTTCCGCTGCTCTTTCACTAACACCCGGTTCATGCCTATGATACTTATAAGAGAAATTATCATGCTCGACAAGTAGAGCTGCTAGAACGATGCCCGGGGCAGTTTCACCGTCTTTATACAACAGCATTGGTAATTCATCTAAAGTCAATTCATACCGTTTTTTTAGATAATTTTTTACTTGAGGTTTTGTTAGATCTGAGTGCTTTAGAAAAGTGTTCAATATCTCATCCTTTGGACTCATCTCTTTATTTTTCTTATGATTTGCTGTGAGTCTTAACGCCAGATTTTTTTGCTCAAGTAATTTTGCGCCTATTTGCTTACCACGTTGGTTACTGCTTAATTTGTTAAATAGGGAAATCAAGGGTTCATCGGAAATTAGATCTGAGTATGTTTCTATATAATAAGACAATGATTTCAAAACTGTTAAGTTTGACTTTTTATTAACATATTGTTCAAAAGCTTGGCATAAAGCATCAGCATTATTCGTATTAAGGCAGTCCAAATATGCCTTCTGCATAATTTTACTCTGGTGAGACAAGTAGATTGAAGCCTGTTGATTTGGTGATAACTTATCCCAGGTTTTTCTCTGAACGGCATAATTACAAACATCTCTGTCCTTCATATGTGGAATAAGATCCAATAGTTGTGCGAATAAACCAGCTGGAAGATTATCACCAAAGACTCCAGTCATGAATTCACATTTAGGATTTGACACAGTAAAACTAAGTAGATTTTTACAGGAACTAAAGGCCTTTGCTTCTACGCGAGTTACACTTATTGGCAAAGTTATTTCTTTCAACGCTTCACAACACCAAAAAGCTTCACTACCGATTACCTTAACATTACTCGGAATTATGATATCGGTAACCCCTGGTTCTTCTATATAATCCACAAGAACTCCATCTTTAATCACAAAGCCCATAATCGCTTCTCCCTTTACTCAAATTCCATTTTTTCAAGTTCCAGAATGATTTTCTGTTGACTCTCGTAAAAGAGTGAATCTCATAAGTGCTGACCATCCCCCGAGATACGTTTCAAGTGGCCCATATTTTAACCTGTTTTTAACCTTGTCTATGAATCGTATGTGGAATAATAAGATGTTACTGAGAGGTTAAGAATATTTGAGGCAAGCTAACAAATCTATGAAGTTAGAAAATTCCCTCATGAAAGTTCTAAATTGACCCATAATTCGCAATCTGGAAGTCTACTTCTGAGATTTTGCTCAATCTCCAAGAGAGTCAAAGGTACGTTGTGCATCAAGACACCTCCTCGGAAAATTTAGATGATATAAAAAAAGACACCAAAAAATCTTACGATATCTTTCGCAAGATTATTGACGTAAAAGCCTTTTCGAATTATCAAACACACAAAGTACACCCCCATAGAGAAATTTCTATGATACTGACTGACTTCAGTTGAAAACAATTCTTTCAAAGATAGCTATACAAATTAATATTTATTTTACTGATTTAGTAAAATTTTTCATGTGTGGAGAATTGAGGGTCGCTAATCCAATGAACCTTTTTTAGGTCGTGGATGTTAATGGGTCTTTTGGTCATGGTAGGAACCTCCTTGATAATGAATCACAAGGGCAAACTAGCTGTGTTATTATTAACAATTAAAGTGACTTAACCCTAGTTGTTGACTAACAAGAATAAAAACCTTCAAATTATTATACTATCGTCTCCACCTAACTTTAACAACTTATATTGTTGAACTATATTTACTCGTGAATCAGCAGACTTCAAATTCATTTCAGAGATATTACCAATGTTTATATCTATACCATTAGAGAATAGAATTATATTTTTCGATATTCTGGATATATGCATTTTCATCGTTTACTCTTCTTCAAAGAACCAGTTTATTTAGCAGTTCTTTCATTTCATCCTCAATGTCTTCGGGACCCATGACACTAAAAATCTTATTCATTGAGCAACTAGTCGCGTAAAAAACTTTTATCCATTCATTCAAGGCGTGCAAAAGATACTTTCCTGAAACAATGCTTAACTTACTGTTTAAATCCGTCCACCTAGAATTAACAAATTCAGCAGCTTGTTTTGCAGCAAAACCAACTGACATGCTTTTGTCTTCCTCCATTATTTTCGTAGTAATAGAATCAATAGTCATTTCTTTATGAATGTCGACAAATGCCTCCAAGGCGTTACTAAAATCCAAATAAGATAAATTTAAATCTTTTATTACTTTGTACAGGATTTTTGGTTTTAGCAAATAGTTCTCCAGCTCCGATTTCTCCCAAATGTGCAGCTGCAAATGATTTTCTTGTGCGTGTCTTTTTGCCTCTTCAATTCTACTCTTTGAATAGAAACCTCTATTTAGAATTGCATAACACATGAATTGGCCATCGGAATTTTCATGAAACAATCTTGCAGCCCCATAAGCTTCATTTATCCTCGTTAAACCACCTAAAGGAAACGAAGGAACGGTTTCTACCGATGATATTGCTTTAGGGAGCAGAATGTTATAAAACTGCTGAAGTATATGGATATCATCCCTCTCAGCAAATATACATTTGTTTGCGTTTCCTAACTTTGTAAGGGATAGGTTATAAGAACTTCCAATATCATTAACGATATTTTGAACTTCATTTATTTCGCTGGCATAGGTCATTTGCCTACTTTTCTTATCTATAGCGATAATATTTCTCGGTGAGACATTAGAAATGATTTCAACAGAATGTGTTGCGATAACTACTTGTTTAAACATAGATTTGGCGATTTTGAGTAATTTTACTTGTAAATCCGGGTGCATATATACGTCAGGCTCATCCAAAATAATCGTCTCACTTTGCTTAGATTTGCAGATAAACCAGATGATTTGCAGCCACATTTGAATTCCGCTGCCCATCAATCCAATTTCGGCAGGGAATTTGGAATCTTCAATAAATAAACTAATATAATCGCTTGCTGCTGGTTCATAAACTAATTCTTTAACCCTAAGCCCGAGCCAAGTATCTTCTGCTAACTTCTTGAAGTCTGCAAAAATCTCATTACTTAGATACATCTCATTCCTAAAATGCCTTGAAGATAAGTACGTATCAATATCTTCGACAACAGTTAACTCTCTCAACTTCCTTTCGTTTTCCTTTATCAATCCAATTTGAGGTAAAATACTTATCGTGGGTATATCAGCATCTTGTGCTTTATATCTGGATGAAATTAGCTTGTTGTCTGGATTGTATAACACTGCATAAGCAACATCCTGGTTCACGTAAATTACAAATTTCGTTCCATTCTCAAAAGTTGCTGTTACTTTTGCTACATCATCTTTGTAATAATATACTATTCCTCTTAAGTCAATTTTCAAACGTTCAACTGGTAACTTGAAACCCTTCATACTCCTCGTTAATCCGAGTGTAAAAGGAGGTTCAATATAAGTTGAATTCTTACATTTTTTTGTGGCCATAGCTACCAGTCGTAAAGCTTCAATAAAGCTGGACTTACCGGCATTGTTTTTACCAACGATAATCACACAATCGCGCATTAGCATCTTTGTTTTCTCAAAGCACCTATAATTCTCAATTTCGATCTTTTTTAGCATAACATACCTCGATATTCAAAAATCCCAATCCTCGAAAGCAACAAAATCCCTGTAATTACTACCCCAGAACCTGTTTCAAAAAATCAATTGCATATTTCCGTTTCAGTCTGTCGTGGAATTTCTGATTATAATAACTTCGGAGACAAGAATAACAAGACGAATTATGATCCTCTCCTCCACATATACAGTTATTTACCAACTCCAACGCTTGCTTAAGCGCCTCTTCCAAAACTATTGGATCATTAAGCCTTCTCACATGTCCAGCTCCTCCTGGAGTACGATCATAAAAAATTATCGCATAATTCCCAACACCAGTGGTTGGATTTCGAAAAAACTGTAAACAACCAGCTATATCATCCTGCTCAATGTTCAAACTACTGCTGATTCCCCGCAGAATCGCATTCAAAATTGAAAGACCTTCGTCATAATCTCGAATCTCCGGAAATAAAAATTTCACCTGGAAAACGTCGGTCTCAAATCGATACCCTAAAGAATATCGTTTCAATAAACGATTACCACATTTGTACCCCGATGATTTCTTGTGCGTACTTAATATGGTAGCCGTGTGCTTTTTTTCATCCAATTCCGTATAGCCGCAATCTGCACACACATAGAAATTCGATTCATTTAGAACCGCCATCTCGTCTCCAATGCTGTATGACAACTCCATCTCAGCAAGAGCTAATCTCACTCGCTCCAAATCAATTTTGCTCTTATAACCCACATAGTAAATATCACCTTTATATGTCTTTTCGGGTTTTTTTAGACCAGGTTTCTTAATGCTATTCACATCGGTTTCAAAGCCGTATAACGGAATTATAAAGATTTTTCTGCGTGTGTTTTCTAACGCCTCACCGCATTGTTGGCACACTTTGATCACTTCGGCGCTTACATCTTCTGTATGCACCTCGATATTCAGAGTGCCACAATTGCAGTAAATATAGTCGTACATTCTCCAGCCCATTCGGGGTATCTTTCTAATATAACGGCTTGTGATCAAATCACCATTGGCAATAATCTGCGAACCAGGCGCATACTCCGATATCGCCATCGATAAATCCCTTTGCAGCTGTAAACCAGATATTCTTTGGTTTCGGCCTCCCATAATAGTGAGCTCCACAGTATCCACTGGGAAACCATATTTGGGTAAAATATTCTTTCTCGATAGAAAAGAGAGAATGTCTTCTCGTTTATATGAGTTTATACGCTCGGTCAGACCATCAGTTCTTCCATCGGTTCTATAGGCCTCGTCCTTAGCATGCTGCAGGACTTCAATCTCATATTTATACTCCGAAAGCGCTTTTGTCATTGCTCCGGGTTGATCCGCATCATCTCTAAATAATTCATCGATCCACCCAAAAGAACCGACGTCAAAAACTGCATATAAACTCTCAGGTAGGAAATTCTTAATGTCGCTTCTTAATGCCATGGGCTTTCCCAGCAAGTAGTTGTAAAACGCTACAACACCACTGTTGTTTTGAGTTTCCTCGTCCAACATAGTCATGGCATTACCGAAATAAACTGGATTCTTTCGCCAAAATGCAGATAATGCCGTGGCAAAAATATGCCGAATTGCAATTTTCTTGTTCTCCACATTGAATTTTGGTGGGGTGATCTTTCCTTTAATCATCTTCAGAGGTTCATTGAAAAAAGTAAAATCATGATTGCTCTTGTTACAGAATGTTAGCGCATATGCCGCTGAATCTTTATTACGACCGGCTCGACCAGCTCTTTGTGCGTAATTTGCCGGGGAGGGGGGCATATTTCTCATAAAAACCGTTTCTAAGTTGCCTACATCCACACCCATTTCAAAGGTGGTAGAACAGCTTAGGATATCGATATCCTTTAGTTTAAACCGCTTCTGATATTCGTACGCCATATCTCGGCTCAACTGTGCTGTATGCTCTACTACTCGCAAGGGGCGAATGTCTAGTTCCTGGTACATATTATAATAATGATTTTCTTTGAGCTCTTTTTCAATATCAAACTCATGTAGTCTTCCCATACATCGATAAGAAGGACAAACTCCATTCAGGTTAAACTGTGTTATTTTGCTACATTTCGAGCATTCGTACCATTTCACTGGCTTCATGATCTTGTATGATGAAGTGTTCACCTTGTAAGAACCATTCTCAGGAGCTAATATTTTTTTTGAAATAAGCAGGTTGCTCCATATAGCTTCTAAAAGCTTATTGACCTCTTTCTGTGGCAAGGTATTCCCTTTGCTCTGCAAAACTCGGTAAAAGTAATCTGTACGTTTATTGGTTTTATCCACAAACCTGGGTATGAATGACCGAATGTAATTTTCTCTGTCTGGAGCGCTTAAGGTGTATGAAAACTCTACCCCGTTATTAGCAAAGTAAGTTTTATCCTCCTTGTTCATGGTCACACCGTATTTTAAAGCACCATCAGCCAACAACCCAAGAAGAAGAACATTGCACAAAGTCAAAACCTCATCTTGAGTCAAGTTTATTTTAGTATTGGCCTGAAAAACCGTGTCTATTGAAAAGCCAAGCATTCCCTTACTGAACAACGATGTGGAACTAGCATAGTCGATAAATTCATGCAGTACTGCTTTATACGCTTCTTTGGTGAAAGTAGTGTTGTCAGCACTAAGAATCTTATACTTCAACATTTCCCCAGACACCAACCCAGCAAAAGCATCAAAGTTCAGGCCGTATTCGTCCACAGCATGATTTCGAATCGTTTCAATGATTATTCTCTTATAAAGAATATTCCTATAAGTCTGATCCAAATAACTGGCATAAAAAGCAGCCGCCTGACGATTATCAGAAAAAGCAATAAACTGCTTGGCTTCACTGATTTTTTGTTCCTCCACGAAAGAATCTTCAGTCTCAAAACCCGAATCGGTATCAACATGAATTGACTTTCTTATCATCTTATACGATGGCAGTTCTTGAAACAACGCGGTTCCAATAACACTGGTCACTGCCTCCTGTCCGGTAAAGAACATGCGCAAAATACCAAAGTTGTTTACATTTTCGCATGCTAAGCACTTCTTCAGTGTAGCACTGGGATCTTTCAAGGTAACCTTAACTACTTTCACCATTGACTTATTACCATGCTCACAACTAACTTGGTTCAAGAGTCCCGCTTTGCGTACAAAACCACACCTTGCACAAATCTCATACTGCTGAGCGTCTATGTTTTCTTCTTCTAGTAGATGATCATCATCGGTATCGTTGATTTCACCCTGGAGCAGGAATACTGACTTCAAGTCATCTTCCGACTGAAACGACGATTGTACGAGGATGTCGTTCTTCACCGTGCCAATTAGGTAAATAGCGTGGCATACATTGCAGGTAGCCACCTCAAAGACATGAAAGTCAATACCCTTATCATCGTAATGCGTTTCTTTACGATTCAGGAATAACTTTTTATTAGGAGGAAGAGTAATAAAGACACTCTCGGTCGCTCGCAAAAACATGTGATAACGGGCATCAATCAGACGGATGTCGTTTTTTTCTGCTTTACTTGCAACTTTGACAAATGACTCTAACTCTTTTGTACTCCAGTTTAGTTCACTTGCTAGAACTGCGATGGTTTTAGGATTGACCAATGCCTCTCTAAAAAGGGAGTAATTCTCGTCGTGTAGAACAAAGTCAAATAGCTGAGTATTTATGTCGGTTCCTTTTCGCACATTAAAGTACGATTGACAAAATGCAACTAGTTCTTCCTTTGACGCTTCATTCTCCAAAAGTTCTGCCAACTTTACATAAAACTTTAGGGAAACGTTCTTTGTTTTGTAAGTTCTCTCCAGTTTAATGCGCGATGCACGGATTATGTCATTAACCCCAAACTCAGCATTACATAGTAACTTACCAAATTCCGCTACTTCCTGGTTGCCATCTTCGTCTCCCAAAGTTGCACTGGTTAAAATGTATTGCAGTTTCCAGTTGTTCAATCTGGCTTTTAAACGGCGCAGTAGCATAGCAACTTCTATGCCAGAGCTTCCGCTGTATACGTGTGCTTCGTCCAGAACAACAAACTTCCATTTCTCCAAAAACTCATTGCCAAAGAATGTACTATCTCCCGGCCGTAGCATCAGATACTCCAGCATTGCATAATTTGTAATTAAGACTTGGGGCGGGGTCTTCTTCATTTGCTCACGCGAAATGAGCTCATTGGGTTTTGGAATCTGGTCTTCATTAAGCTTGCGATACTCGCTTAGAGCATCCTCGTAACTTTCTTTTGTTTGACCGGTATAACTGCCATAGGTAATCTCAGGTAAATCTGATAATATGTTACGTAAGCGCTCCATTTGATCATTGGCTAGCGCATTCATGGGGTAAATCAGCAAAGCCCGAACACCTGGTCCCAACCTATTCAATCTTTTCTGCTTCAGTAGCTCATTCAATATGGGAATGAGAAAGCTTTCGGTTTTACCAGAACCAGTTCCAGTTGAAACAATGGTGTTTCTGCCACTTAATATATTCAAGATGGCTTGCTCTTGGTGTAAATATAATGGACGAAACGTTGGTAACTGGATCTTCTTTAACTCCTGTTCCAGTACACCTGCAGCAATAAGATCGGCTATAGTCCTTGTCTTTTCAAATGCATCCGTAATATTTAAATACGGGCCAGAAGCAAATGTTTGTTGGTTTTTTAACTGTAATACAAACTGTCGGTTGTAATCATCGTCATCCAAAGCAAATATCGTCTGCAAATATCTAAGGTATTTCGTAAAGATTGTTTTAGAAGCATCTACCGGTGAAAAGGCCATCACGTTCAGCAACCTTCCTATTTGAAATCATAATGGTATATTAAATCTTTAACTTCATCTCGCATGTGTCCATTTAGTTTTTCAATATGGTAAAGACCTTTAATACCCTTATACTCAACAAAGACTTTCAAATCACGTAGTGTCTTTATGCCGCTTTTCTTTAAGCAATTATAGGTCATTGACCTGAACCCACATTCCTCAATACGGGTATCCAGAATGTCTTTCACAATTTCTGGCTGTTTTGGCTGCTCTGACTCTTCTATGTTCTTCGATATCTTCATTTGATCAAATTCTGATTGTATTGTTTGCTCCGCTTCAACTATTGCTGGAACCTGCTTCAATTGACTATAAGCAATCGGTAATACCTCTGCATTGGTAGCAGCACCCGGATTATTGAGGAAGGTGTATCCCAAGTAGTTTAGTGTCTCGAGGAGTTCCTGAATATCTTTCTTGCCAATATTTCTTAATCTGAAAAGGTTGTTGTAACCTAATCTGCATAAGTCTTGAAGAGTTGAAATCCCATTTTTCTCCAGAACCGATTTCCAACGCTTACTTATGTTAAGTTCCATTACATCAATTTTGGGAACCTCCACACATTTGTCTTTTTGCCCTAGAAAGGTTCTATAAGAATTCGGGTCATTATTATACTCCGCATCATCCAGATCGCGATCAACGCACACATAGGTTGAAGGTAAAAACTCTATCGCGTAACTGTAGTCTTCTGGAAACAGGACATGCTTGTATCTACGATACGCTTGTGGCTTCGTCAGTAAGAAATTTTCTTTCTTAACGAAGATTCTTTTTGTATCATCATATAAGAATTCCCGATCTTCACCATCATTATCATAGGTCAGATGCATAAAGCGTAAGTTTTCCAAGTTCGAAAATTCCACTTTCACTATAAATGTGGCTCTGAGCTCTCTCTTTTCATTCAATACGACCATTTTCCCAAGATAAATATTCCTGTTGCTTTCATCTTCAAGGTGAATGCTCTCGATAATGTAACGATAATCAAGAGACAATGTTGCATTCTTCAGGAGGTTATTTCTTATTCCTGTTACTGCTAAACACTTCCCGTTGAGATTGAAAGGGTTCAGCAAACTAAGCGTTTGTCTGCCAATTTCAGTAAAACTGTCGTCGCCAAAACCCGAATCGTCTGTTTCGACTTCAAAAACAATGGCCAGGTAGTTCCCGCTTCTTAACTCAGTTTGGTATGTAAACTTGCTATCTTCAAGCATTACTTTCTCAAGAAGCAGTTCATTTTCGTAAAAGATGTCTACTGCATATTCTGCTCCGCCATGGATGTTGAATTTACCAATAATGGTGTTAGTCTCTATATCACATGTCAGAACTGCATGGTGAAGAATGCTCTTAGTTATCACTCCAAGGAACTTTATGGGTTCTGCATAGTCGGGAAATTGCAAGAAAATCTGTCTCCTTGTCAGACTATCGCCAAACCAAGAGCGTAGTTTATTTAAATCACACTCAAATATATCCTTACTTTTATTTTTAAAGAAAACCTGATCTTGCATGAGCGTTTCAAAACTGGGATCATAGTCATCCAGGAAAAATGTCAGTTTGTCGGTATGATACTTTATGGATATCGTAGGGTCAAAGTTTGCATGCCACACATCTTGTAACTGATGCGTCTGCCATTCGTCATTGGCATACTTAAACTGTAATACAGGCAGCGAAAAAGCCAGTACATACTCAAAGTACCGCAAGTGCAAATAAGACTGTCCAGGGGTAATATCAAAATTAAAGCAGTTGCGCTCTTGATCAAATGTCACATTTGATAAGTTCTGTTCAATCATAACCCTATGCGCTTGCGATATGCAAAGTGTTCCCCGTGACTTGAAAATATAAGGTGCTTCTTCAAAGTTAAAGTCCAGGTTTTGAAGAAGCAGAAAATTAAAATGACGAGCGGATAGATTTGGAAAATGAACAGCTATGTCATAATGTCCCTCCGTTGTACAACCAAAATCACCCAGCCGAATCATAATACCTACATTGCTGGTTCGATCGTACGTAGGCAGCAGAGTCACTGCTGTATCATCGTCCGATTTGGGTTCCAAGCGATGAACTTCACCGTTTAATATTAATGCGGTCCCAGATAGTAGTCTCTTCTCAAGGGTTATATAAAGTGTAGGTGGTTTGCTATAAACAGGAAATAGTGAACCACTACAGTCCTCATATACATCTGAGACTAGACCGCGCTCCAGGAAACCTTCTTTGTGCTTCATTCCTACCAGAATCGGTTTCTGGTCCGGTAAGTGAATCAAGTCACCCGGCATAAGGTTGTAAACAACAAAGAGTAAATTTCCGAACTCCTCTTGACTCTCTATAGCATCTGATGTTGGAATAAAATTATTTCTGGTCACAGAGTAATGCAATCCCTGATTCAATGACTTTGCATTTACAAAATCCCCATCTTCATCAAAAAAGCGTATTTCCTCGGCAGCAATACTAAACGTTCTTATGGGTATATTATCTACCAATAGTTCTGCTGTGATCTTGGAGAACACATGTTCGTCTTTCAATGCGGTTTCTTCTTCATCAGTCTTGTAACCCGTAACGCCTTCCTGCGAAGGATTGACTTGTATTTCAAGACTATTTAGGCAGCACTGGATTTTCCAGGCAACAGAACTCATCTCCTGGAAACGTATTAGCTGTGAAGGAAGCACCAAACTGAATTTCTTGTCTCTCAAATTCAAATACAGATAAGGAGAAGAAAAGCTCTTTTTGCCTCTATTGATTGAAGATCCGGTTAAACGTCTTCTCTCCAGCAGAAAAGTTTCGTTGCTATTCTTCCATTGAATCAGTTTGGAAGTTAGACGATTGGTAGAGTTTTTAGGTAAAGGATCCCCCCAAAAGGCTTTATCGATAAGCTTCAAATACCATCGAATCCGAGGTTTACATCCCTTTCTGTTCATCAGAATTGCATTTGCAGTCTGCGCCTTTAAAAAATAGGTTCTGCCGGTATTGTCTCTACGTGACATTATCTCTATAAGTTCATTCATCGTATTTCGATTCAAGTTTAAAAGGTTGCGTTCGAGGTCTATTCTATAGAAAGCAAACAAGAAATCGAAAAATTCAAAGGCATAATTGTCAGCGACAAATCCATGCATTAGAATGCTGTTTACTCGTTGTCGTTTACCTAGGTGAAGTTTGCCACCTTTATTCACGGTCTCATAAAAGGTATTTCCAAAGAAATGCTGTTCATCTTGAGCTAGGGTGGAATTACTGAGATTAAGCAAGGAAGCAACATGACCCCAATAATCTCCGTTGTAATACCGGATTCCAATTTGAACTAAAGCAATACTTAGCAATGGGTCCTGGTGAGGATTAGACTTAGAATTTTTGTACAACGCATACTTCACTCTAAGGTAATCTATCAAGATATCAAATTCTGCATCACAGATAGAAATATCACCAAGAAAAGTTCTGCGCGAAAATTCGCGCAGAACTTTCTTGGTGATACTACCAAATGTATTATGTGTTTTCACAACAGCACCTCCGAACTTTACGAAATGAATCGATAGAGACTCGAGCACTTTTCTACACAAAATATTAATAAAACATTAATTCTATTTTATACTACTAGAAGAAATAATGCAACCTTTCTTTCAAAACTAATTAATTTTTTTACAATTAAATAAACCATTTAAAGATTAGTCTCTGTCCCGTTACACCGCTCAACCCGTCACCAACTATGCACAACCAATGCGATCAGCATGCTCATTAAACGACGGTAGTACGCTCAACCTCATACGTAGCGAAACCGCTCTTCGTTAGCACGGTAAACGCACTAACTGTGCTAGGCAAACCCATAGAACCGTCCCCACCTATAACCTAAAACACCCCAGCGCGAAAAGCTTCCTGCAGGGCGACTTAGACCGCAGGTCTTCAGAGCCCGGAAGGATCTTTTCGTGCCTACCCGAAAGGATTTTTGAGCGAAAAATGTGCGTTCCTTTGAAACCGAAAACCAGTACTTAGGACAAAATTCCCGTCCTCCCCCTCCCCCTCCTCCCCCGCTTCCCCTCAAATCCCTACCGTCTCCATTCACCCCCGCGCCAAACCACCATATGACAAAATCATCCCTATCGTTTACACTCACCTTGTCATCGGGCCCGGTGTCAAACACAAACTGAAAGGAATGATTTTTATATGGCAGCAGTATCCGTGCCGCAACCCTCATCTCTGAACCTGAAATTCCTAACCGGCGTAGTAGACGGCAAATCCATCTACCTAACCCGCAGCTACAGCCGAGTCAACCCCGTCGCTTCCGACGATTCCGTTTATAACGTGGCAGTAGCAATCTTCTCCTTAAGCGAATACGCCCCCGGTAGCATCACCCGCACCGACAAAGGCGAATTAGTCGAAGGTATCTAATTTAGAAAGGAATGATCTCATATGGCAGTTACTCAAACCCAAAGCTTAATCCTCCGCTTCCTCTGTGCTGACGGAAAACTCGTTAGTTTCACCGTCCCCAACCCTAAAGAAGGTTTAACCCAGGCAGAAGTCACCGCAGCCATGCAAGCCATTGTCACCGCCAATATCTTCGATATCAACGGCGTGGCGATCACCGGCGTTGCCGAGGCCTACATCACCGATTTAACCAAAACCGATGTTGTAGCCCTGATCTAATCGTAACACCATAGAATTTTTGGAGGAGAACCATGAATTGGAATCGGTTCAGCCAAGAATTAAAAGGAGGCTGTGGGCTTTTGGCCTGCAGCCTTACTTTTCTTTTTGGCAGTCTAGACAACCTACTGCAAGTCTTCTTAGCCCTATTAGCCTTAGACTATTTCACCGGCGTCTTAGCCTCATTCATCAGCGGCAAACTCTTAAACAGTCGCAAGGGCATAGAGGGCATTGCCAAAAAAGTTATGCTCTTGACCTTAGTCGTCTTAAGCAACCTCATGGATCAAATGCTTCACACCCCTGGCAGCTTACGAGCATTGGTCATCGGCTTTTTAGTCGCCAACGAAAGCATCAGCATCTTAGAAAACTGCAAAAAGTGTGGCATCCCCATTCCCTTAAAACTCAAAGAAACCATCGACCGCTTGAAAAATACCCCTTAAAGGAGATCAACCATGCTCTTACTGCAAGGCCACTTGGCCGAAAACAGCTACGACGGCTATGCCCCGCATCATCATATGATGCTACTCAATCTAACCTTACCCGAATACGAAGCCTATTACAAAAGCACCGGCAACATCTTCCCCAATGCCAGCCTAAAAGATAAGATTCTCAACCCCTGGCGCAGTGCTTTGGTAAGAGAACTCTTGCAAGCAGCCCCAGGAGGCTATGACTACTTAAGCCTCACTGACCCAGAACACGCCAACCTCTATGCCTTCCCCAATCTACATGATGGCGTCGATGTCATGCCGTTCTCTTTGTTACCTCTCCCGGCATTGGGGAGTTACACATCCTCTTATGTAAACGGAAACGGCGTGCGCTCCAGCTGTTCTCTTTACACTGTAGAGAAGATCTTACCCGAGCCGTATACTCACCCGGTTGGTTACTGCTGGGTACGCTGTGGAAATCTAATCCTACCCGGAGTGCTGATTGATGGTCAAAGTTACCTCTCAGTTCGCAGCATCTCAAATGTTGACCGCAGTAAACCACCTCAGTGGGACAAAACTCGGTTGACCGTTACGCTCTATTAACAAATAAAGAAAACAAAAAGCAAGAAGTTCGCAGTTTGTTTACAACTGCTGACCTCTTGCTTTTTATTGTATACAATTGCTTACACGCTGCAACATTCTGTGCATGTAGTGTAGAGTAGTGTAAAGTATGGTAATGGTAGTGTAGGGTAAAGGGATGGTAATACGTTCTCGGTATGTACAGCAGGGCAAACAAAGCCCCCTGCTCCTTAGAAGCAACCAGGCACTTTCTACCCAACCACTAATTTATTCGTCTTTTTTAAAAACTTTGCTGGGATCGGTCGATCAAGTTTCCAGGTTATATTCATGGGTTTACTGCCTTCGTGTTTGACATAATTAGCAGAACCGAGGTAAGTGTAAGGTGCAGTTCCGGTTTTATCATTTTTGAATTCACGTACAAAGAGTAGAATCTTACTCCCCATTCTTCTGTGGTTGATGTACCTTTGTCCAGTAGGAGCGGTGTCTGGAGTTGTGCTCTGACTCTGCCAATGAAATAGCTCTTCGTTTATGGAATAATCATTGTACATCGTTGTAGGAGAATAATCTTTGTTAGACTTATTTAAGGTTATGAAAAAAACATCCAACTTCTTATCGGGTAACCATTTCACCCCTTCACGAACATTGCTTGGTGCCATGTAATCCAAGGCTAACAAGATCTGATCCCGGGTATACGAGCAATGCAAATCCAAGGGACAATCAAATCCTAAATCTACTGATTCGTCTATAAAGTCAATATGGTCAAATTTATACTTTAGTACATCAATTAATTCAGCCAACATTACCGGACTATTAATCAAGGTGCGTTTTTCTCTTACAATTTTGTCGCTATTCCAGTCAACAATTACCTCTCCCCAAACAGAATAATGAAACATCTGCAACATTCGTCGTTCCAACGGCGAAAGTTCAGAAAAATCAACCTTCTCTAAGCTAGAAAGAATTCTCAACAAAAAAGTTATCCAACGTCGCGAGTCAATCGCTGCGACGCGTCTCAAAGATTTGGTTAATAGAGTCTCAGCAGGTTCGGTGAAAGAAACTTTAACTCCAGCTAACACACATAATCGAGCAAAGCTATTATTGGAATAGATTGTTCGTAGATCAAGACGGTAGAAGTTCACAAAATTCGCCAATGTTAAAGGTAACCCGCTATCTTCCTCAAAAGTTTTGATACGACTTTGGAGCCCGCCTTTCTTCCCAAATGAGTTCTTGATATTTTCCAGAATCACTTCAGTAGCCTTTTTCTCCAACTGTATATAACATCCTTTTGGTACTGATACGAACCCATTCTTCAACTCATATTGAACGCTGTGCCTGGTATTTGAGAGTAAAGCAGCAAACTTTTCTTCAAAATTATACTTCTTGTTCGCTTGACCAATGAAATCGAAGACAGTCAAGCATTCTTTTCCCTCAGAAAGCCGTAAGCCACGTCCCAATTGTTGGAGAAATATAGTAAGTGACTCCGTTGGACGCAAGAATAGAACCGTGTTCACTTCCGGTATGTCTACGCCTTCGTTGTAAATGTCAACAACAAAAATAACTCTTATTTCACCAAATACAAGCCGCTTTTTTGCAGTATTCCGTTCTTCATCCGGAGACTGACCTGTTAACGACATGGATGGTATTCCACGTTTGTTAAAGTGCTCTGCCATGAAAATTGCATGCTCAATGGAAACACAAAAGCCGAGTGCTTTTAATTCTCCAATATCGGTAACATATTTCTCGAGGGACTGTATGATGTGATCTGCCCGGCGTTCTGCAACGGCACGATTGAAGGAGTACAGATTGCTTAACTGACTCTTATCGTAACTTCCTCTTGTCCAACGAAGTTCACTCAGATCAATTGTGTCTGAGACACCAAAATATTGAAATGGGGCGAGCAATTTTCTGTCTATAGCTCCTGGTAACCGGATTTCTGCAGCAATACGGTCGTCGAAAAAATCAAGTATACTTTTTCCATCCATTCGTTCTGGGGTGGCTGTCAGTCCAAGAAGAATCTTCGGTTTAAAATGGTTGAGCAATTTCATATAAGTGGGAGCCGCAGCATGGTGGAACTCATCCACTATGATGTAATCATAAAAGTCCTCAGGTAACTTTTCATAAAATGCCTGAGAGTTGATTGTTTGTATCGAAACAAAAAGATGATCAAGACTCCCCGGGTTAAATCTACCTACGAATAGCTCTCCAAAATTGGGGTCTTTCAAAACGCCTTTAAAAGTATCTATGCTTTGTTTCAATATTTCCTCTCGATGCGCGACAAAAAGCAGTCGATTCAGCGTACCACTGTTTTCCTTGCAGAAGCGACGATAATCAAAAGCAGATATCACGGTTTTTCCAGTACCAGTGGCTGAAACAACCAGGTTTCTGTATAAACCACGCACGATTCGCTCGGCATTGAGATTATCCAGTATTTCCTGTTGGAAGGGATACGGATGAATATCCAAAAAGAACACCCGTGATCCATCGTACCCCAAATTCTTTTCTGCTTTCAAGGCAAGAATCAGCCGTTCGTGCTCACTCTCTTTGTAGAATTCGAATTCGCTTGAGTTCCAGTAACTTTCGAAGGTTGCTGTTATCTTTTGAATCGTACTAGATAAATCCTTAGCTGTAACCTTAACATTCCACTCTAAACCACTCGAAATTGCGACATTGGATAGGTTTGATGAACCAACATAGGCAGTTGTAAAACCTGTGTCTCGATAAAAAACATAGGTCTTAGCATGGAGACGCGTGCGCTTTGTATCATAACTTATCTTTACTTCAGTGTTGGATAACTTGGCCAGTTCCTCTATCGACTTGATGTCTGTAGCTCCCATATAAGAGGTCGTAATAATTCTTAAGCGACCCCCGTTTTGTGTAAACTCTCGCAATTCATCTATAATGAGACGAAGACCGCTCCACTTGATGAAAGAAACCAGTAAATCAATTTGATCGGATGAAGAAATTTCCTTTTTTAATTCCGAAAACAACTGAGGTTCATGAATTGCCCCGGTAAAAAGACTACTCTGTGCGACGGATGTTTCCGGGCGGTTCATATCAGAAGCTGTTTTTCCTAGTAGTAAGCGAGGGTCGTTTTCTCGCAATAAAGCAAGAAGCAATTTTGCTCGCTGATCTATGCTCAGCGAGTCAACGTCTGCTTCTTTTGTTATATTCCGTATAAGATCGATGATTTGATTCACAAGGCTGATTTGGGAAGAAATATCACCGCCATTGTCCAGTACTCGATCCAATCCTTTATGTAAAATTTCTGACAGATAATTTGCTAAAATCTTGGAGGATTCCGCTTTATCAATTGGTCCAAAAAACTTACGAGCATCAAGAAGACTTGAAAGCTCGCTATTGATTTGTTTATTGATAACTTGTTCGTATATGCCGGGTTTTAACATATTCCGCCTCCTTCAAAATTTTAACTTTTGGTTTATAGTTTTGCCAAGAATAGGTCATAGTTAAGTGTAGCAAAACATTAAATTTCTTTTCTTTCATTCAACAAATGAAAAAACAAACCCTTTTATTATTTCGAAATCGGTTACCTAAAATCCCCCCCCCCCACCATAAAACCCCCTCGAGCATTACGCTCGAGGGAGTTCGTTACCGTTTTCTTCTACGACTCGTTATTCAATTTCAATTTTACGGTTGGTTGTGGTTTGGGTTTCTTTGGGCACGGTAATGCAGAGCACGCCTTCTTCAAGTTTGGCTTTGATTTCGCCGGTGTTGACGTTGGCTAAGCGGATGCTGCGGCTCATAGAACCATAGCGGCGTTCGCGGTGAATAAAGTTCTTTCCGTCTTTGTTCACTTCTTCGTTGCGGCGGACTGTAATGCAGAGGTTGTCGTGTTCGACACCCAATTCAATTTCCTCTTTTTTGACGCCCGGCAACTCGGCTTCAATGCGGTACTCGGAATCGGTCTCTTCAATATCAATTTTGAAGGTGTCTTTCATTAAGCTGCGGCCTGACAACATGTTATCGCTGAAAAAGTCGTCAAGCATGTTGTAAAAATCATCAAAACTTGAACCTGTGCGTGCGAGACCGGTGTTCCTTCTGTTAAATGGAATCAGTCCTGACATGATCAACAACTCCTTTGTAAAATATTTTTGTTAGCACTCTCTCTTGATGAGTGCTAATTATTTTATACCACCAGAGTCCTCTTTTGTCAAGATTGTTCACAAAATGTTTAAATTTTCAGTGCAATCAACGCCTCTACAATACTCGCATCCCACTTACTTCCGGCACCGTGCTTCAGTTCGTCTAAGGCATCTGCACTGCTGAGAGCCGCTCGGTAGGGGCGGTCCACCGTCATGGCAGCGTAGGCATCGGCCACGGCAATGATTTTAGAAGCCAAGGGAATCTCGTTTGCTTTGAGTTGGTTCGGGTAGCCCTTGCCGGCTGGTTGTTCATGGTGTGCCAAGACCCATTCGGCTATTTGGTGAAACTCCACCGCATTGCTCAGGATTTTAGCGCCTTTTGCGCTGTGTAGCTTCATAATCTCCCATTCACTGGGCGTTAGTTTATTTGGCTTGTTGAGAATGCTCTCATCAATGCTGATTTTTCCAATATCGTGCAAATAACCGGCGTAGCGAATTTTTTCAACCATTTCCGGCTCCACGCCTAAGGCTATTGCCAATTCTTCACTGAGCTGACCCACTTGTTCGGCGTGTAGCTTCTCATAGGCAGATTTGGCAAAGAGCGTTTCCATAATTGCCTGTATGGCACCGGTTCTAAAACTGCGGCTTTTGTAGTATTTTCGGTTATACATAAAGGCTTCCGACTCTTTCAAAAGCCAGTTCAAGGTTTGGTCTTGATTGTGCTGAATGCTGTAGCCCAGGGAGATGCTCAGGCTGCGCAGTTCATTCTTGGGGTCCTCCTGGTGAAAGATTTGTTCCAATTCACGGACCAGTTGCTTTAGTTCGGCTTCACTGGTCTGGGGCACCAAAATGGCAAATTCGTCGCCGCCGATTCGAGCCAAATGATGTTCCGGTTTCAAGGTGGCTTGCAGGGTTTGCACCAAGGTGCGAATGGCCTCGTCTCCTTGGTGATGACCAAAGGCATCGTTAAACAATTTTAAGCCGTTAATGTCGCCCATGATTACACCGAGGGGGAATTGCTGCCCGCTTTCGGCCAATAAGCCAAAGGTTTCTTCAAAGAAGCGGCGGTTATAAAGCCCGGTCATGTGGTCGTGGTATGCCAAATATTGAATTTGCTCTGTGGCTTTGATTTGCTCGGTGACATCAAAAAGGATAGTGAACAGCCGCGTCTCGCCACCAAAGGGGACCGGGCAACTGAAGAGGTCTACATTGCGGATTTCGCCATTTTTGAGTTTATGTTGAGTGGTGAAACGTCTGCGTTTGCTTTCTAAAGCACTAACCCGCAAGCGCTCCGAAACCACTTTACCTTCGGCGTTGATTTCATACATGTATTTTTCTAGCATTTCTTTTCGGCTGTAGCCATAGAATTTTAAAGCTGCTGGGTTGACATCGAGCACTTTGCCTGTAGAAGCTTCCAATAAGAACATGACGGCTTCATGGTTGTTGAACATCGCTTCCATGCGTTCTAAAAGGCGAGCCGTGCGGCGCTCTTGCATACGCCGGTTGACCGCCATCCAGACTCCGTTCATTAGGGAGGTGATTGCGGCCACGTCGTGTTCACTGTAGCCATTTTTTTTATTGGAGAAGCCCACTAAGGCCACGATTTTATCCCCTTCAAACATGGGTAAGGTCATCAAGCTTTTTACAGGACGATGTTCAAACGGTAAGTGGTGCTCTTTTTCTGCAAAAAACGGCTGCTCTAACACCAACGTTTTTCGTTGACGGACGGATTCTCCCCAGAAACCGGCTTGGTCTAAGCTGAAGTAATTTTCACTACCGTCTTTGATGCGGAAGATTGCGTCATGCGAATAATGCGCAAAGAGTTCAAACTGGGTGCTCTTTTCCTCGTATAAAAGAATAATTCCACATTCACTTTCGGTTAGCTTTAAGGCTTCCGATAACGCATAATCCACCTGTGCCCGTGTGTTCGAAAAGGAGCGGGTCATGCATTCCGTAATAATGCGGTTGCTTTCTGCCATCTTTTTCAACAATTCCCGCTGATGTGCAGCTTCCGTGATGTCTCGAATAAAGCCGCCCACGCCAATTTTGCCATTTCCCAGTGGAACCGGAAATTTGCGGTTTTCATAAATACGGTTGCCGTTTTGCTCTTCGCGAATGACAACCTTTTGATTATGCACAACTTCCTTATCGGACTGGAGGCGTGCTTCTGCTTCTTCTGCTCCCATAAAATCGTGGGCTTGCTTCAAGATAAACTCTTCTTTGCTGACCCCGCGTGCCTTGGCAGCGGTTTCGTTGACGATGACATATCGGAATTTCTCGTCTTTCAAAAAAATCTTATCATCGCTGGCGTCTATAAAGGTTGCAAAGGTTTGCTTCATTTGCTCGGCTTCTTGCTCGTGTTCTACCTGCTTGGTTAGGTCTACAATCGTGGTTAAATTGTGCGAGGTTTGGGTTTCGGGGTTAGTATATAACGAAACATAGGCTTCTGCCCAAAAGACTGAACCGTCTTTACGCAAATAGCGTTTGACAATACGCCCTGCATCGGTTTTCCCCATGACCATATCTTGAATCAGCTGCTGTGATTTTTCCACATCTTCGGGGTAGGTGAGGTCACTCCACTTTAGACTCGACAATTCCTCGGCTGTGTAGCCGAACATGTCACACATAGCCTGGTTTGGCAGCAGATCCCCCGAAGATAGGGTGAAGGCTTGCCCAATAATGGAATTGTGGAAAAAACTCTGCACTAAGCTACCGTGAAAATCGGGGTTTTCACGGATTTTTCTTTCAAAAAAGTCTTTCCCGAGCATAGTTTCGGCCTCCTCAAGGTAAAACAGCCGGTCTCCGTTACGCGGTCTGTTACATTTATAAACTAGTAATTTCGTTCTGAAACCCCATAATTCCTTTATTTGGTAAAGAAACGTCCGGAATATTCGCTAAAAAAAAGCTCCCTTCAAAAGGAGCTTTTTAGATTCAGTTTTAAGTCCTTAGTCTCGGGCTCAATTTCTATGTATAGCAGCGCCATTTCGTCCTCGGTCATGCTGTAATACCAAGGGCTGTAGTCTACCGTTACTCCTTGGAGCCCCAGCATTTGGCTGACGCGGTCGGTGAAAAACAAAAGGCCTTCTGCATCTTCAAACTTGAGGTCTTCTACGATAAAGCGGTAGCGGCCGTCTTTTTTGACATATTCTTGAGCCTCGTCACAAAAGCGGTTGTTGATTTGGGAACAGCGCTGTTTCACCAAGGCGAGACTGGTTTCATCGGTTTGTTTAAGTGTATCGATGCTCACCTGTAATGCGGTACCATGCGAGTAGACCGGAAACACGCGGATTTCTTGCGGCTGGACCGGGGTCTCCGGCACTTCCCCGCAGAAAACCCTTTCCTCAGTTTTAGAGCAACAAAACAAGCTCGGTTGTGGCTCTCCTTCACAGAAAGCCAAAGCTTGAAAGAGGATGTCTTCTGCATCTGCCGGGTTCAGCAACGCATAAAATGGAGCAAAGGTCGCTGTTTGTTTGGCAAGGGTAAGGTCTAGCCACAGAGAGCCCACCGGATTCTCAAGAACAAAGCTTTTCATCTGTGCGAGCTGAGAGGCCTCGGCTTGTTCTACCACCAAAACATCGGCCTCGTTGGTCGCCTCAAGGTAGAACTCTGCTTCCAGAGGCGCGCCTTTGATAAGCAAAACTTGCTCAAGTTGTTCCAAAAAGCACCCCAGTAGCTCCTTCGCACGAGGGGTATCGCGAAGCACGCTCAAACGAGCGGTGATCTCAAACGTCGCTGCCATCGTCTAACCCAAATACGCTTTGAGCAACAACCAGGTGTTGACCAAGGCATCTATATGCGTGCGTTCGTAGCCGTGGGTGGCTAAGACCCCGGGGCCAATACAGCTGTGTTTGACATCGTAGCCGGCGGTAATGGTAATGTCGCTGTCGGAACCATAGCCGGGTAAATACATGTCTAGAGCGTAAGCAACGCCGTTTTGTTCAGCTGCGTTTTTGAGCGCGGTTACGGTTTCGTAATTATAGGGGAATCGCGCATCTTTGACGGCGATGGAGACCTTCTTTTCACTAGAATATTGGGTGGGACCCACCGGTCCAATGTCTAAGGCCATGGCTTCTGTTACATCGGCCGGAATCGCATGGGCGCCGCCATGATTGATTTCTTCAAACATGGTGAAATTGGCCCAGACTTTTCGTGAAAGTGCCACCTTCTCTTCTTTGACATATTTCATATAGGTGAGCAAAATGGCGACTAAGGTTTTATCATCTAAGAAACGGCTTTTAATGTAGCCCGATTCGGTAAAGGTGAGGCGGGGTTCTAGGGAAACCGAATCTCCGCAAGCAATTCCCAAAGCAAAGACGTCTGCTGCGGTATGCACATCTTCATCTAAGAAGACCACCACATTTTTATCGTAATCGGCCAGTGCAGTATGCACATCTACGGCGGTGGTGTGTTGACTGGGGCTATCCTTTTGAATCACACCGGTATAAATTTTGCCGCAACGCGTGCGAATGCGAACGTTTTCGGTGAGCCCGGAGTAAGCCCGTAAGCCCCCCACATTCGCAACCACCAGATTCCCATTGGGACGAATGTATTTGACCATTAAACCGATGGTATCGGCATGCGCCATGACACAAACCCCGTTGCCCTCGCCGCCTAAATCGGCTAAGACACCGCCTTTTACGGTGTGTTTGGGTTCAAATCCAAGGTTTCGAATCTCTTGGTCCAAATAAGCTTCAATCTCATGGGTAAATCCTGCAATACTGTCAATGGCCATTAGTCGCTTCAATTGCTCTACCATATAGAGCTTATACGGTTCTTTCAAGGGTTCCACTCTCTCTTTCGTTATTTTCTCTTTCGTTATTCGCTTGTTCTTTAGTCGGTCTTTTGTTTTCCTTCGACTTCGTTCCAGAAGTCCTTCCATAGCGCGCGAACCATATCACAATACTCTCCGGTGGGGGTCTCCGCAACCACTGCCTTAATTTCTCTGATCTGACTCAGCACCCAAGCCTGCATGCTCTTACTGCTTGGCATATCTTTTGCCTGACGCAATAATTCGGTAAAAAGCCGTTTCACCTCCTCAAAATTTCGTTGATAAGCAGCAGCGATTTGCTGCAAATCCTCGGCTTTTAAGTATCCGGGAATAATCTCCGGACGGGTGATTTTTTGTTTAACTTCAGTATAGTGTTCAAGTTCAAAGACTTGTTTTTTGATTAAACTCTCGGCTAAGGTTTCGGGCTTTTCTTTTAAGGGCTGCTGCAGAGCGTCCCAGGAAATCAGCGCCAGACCGGCACGGTCCAAAACGTCCTTTTGCCCCAGCACTGCACTTAAGCCTAAATTCGCAGCAAATTCTTCTACGGTTTCCCAAGTGAAATCCTCGGCCTCTTCTGTGTAACCCAAAACACGTAAGAGCAGGGTCACATATTGTTGCTCGGTCAAAACGTCGTCGGCGCCGAACCGTCCATCTTCATAACCCTTAATCCATTGTTGTTTGTTGGCAAAGGAAACATAAGGGTCTGCCCAAGGTTGGATGTCAGTAAAAGGATGGCCTTCGCTCTCGGCCAGTGCTGCCTCTTCGTTACCGGTGAGGCGAATCAGCATGACCAGCCCTTGGATCCTTGTCGGAAGAGCTTCCAAAGCAAATCCCTCATCGGTGCCTTGAAACAAATCGAGCTCCGATAACGCTACGGCAATCTCTTCCGCTGCACTGTTTTGTTTGGGCGCGGCAAAAAGGGTTCCCGCAAACAAAAAGCTGAGAAGCAAGCACCACAGAACCAGTTTACGACTCATTTTGATTCCTCCTTTGCACCAAAGTCAGGTAGCCGCGCTTTTTTCGCTATGAAGATTGCGAATTCCTCCTTTTTCTTCAAAAAGCGAAATATTTCACAGACGAAGTATTAAGAAACCCATTTATCTGGTATTTTCTGTGGATTTTCAGCCGCTTTATTTGTCGGTCAATCCAAAATAACAAAACCGATAGACTTATTTTTATTAACCTGACACTTATTATTTTTAACATATCCCTTGACATCACAAAAAGCGTATGATAGAATGCAATTGATAAAAAAAGTTCGTGGTTACGAACTAAGAGGAGGATTTGAGAATCATGGAAGAACAAGTTTTAGCAGAACAGATCACAGATGTATCTTTACCCGAAAGCAAGCCCGAAGCGCCCGCTAAACGCAGCATGTTTAATAAGGATTTTGTGCTCATGTGGCAAGGCGCCTTCATCTCCTATTTCGGCGATATCATCTATGGATTAGCCATTAGCTACTGGGTTTTACAAACGACTGGATCCACTGCCCTCATGGGAACTTCGGCAGCATTATCTTCACTCCCCCGAGTTCTTATCTCTCCCTTTGCCGGTGCGTTGGCAGACCGATTGGACCGGAAGAACATTTTAGCCCTTACCAATCTCCTCCGTGGAATCCTCATGTTCATCATGGCCTTCCTGACTTTCCGCAACCTTCTGTCGGTACAGTTTGTCATGTTCTCAGCCTTCTTTATCTCAGCAGCCGGGGTCTTTGCCAGCCCTTGCATCGTCAGCATCATTCCGGATTTAGTAGAGAAAGAAGATGTGGTTCGAGCGAATTCCATTCGAAGTGCCAGTTTCTCTGTAGTCGACTTAGCCGGGAATGGCGTGGGAGGATTTTTAGTCAGCATTCTTGGTGTACCGCTTTTGGTTTTGCTAAATGCATTTAGCTTCATCTATTATTATGGGTCTTTACTCTTTGTCAAAGTACCAAAGCGGCACCTCTCTCTTGCACATCAGCAGAAAAATATTTGGGTTGATCTCAAAGAAGGAGTCATTGAGTTCTTCCAAAACATTGGCTTACGCAACACGTTAGTCGCTTTTATGTTAGCAAACTTCTTCTCGGCAGGAATTTTCAGTCTGGCACTCGCCCTTTTCTTACAAAGAGGATTCAATGTTCAGCAATATGGTATTCTCATGTCCTTTCTTGGCTTAGGAGCCTTTATAGGGATGTTCGCGATTGCTTTTTTGAAAGTTCCGATCAAATATTATTATGCCATTATCACTGGTGGGTTTACCTTCATGGGCTTCTGCATGGTAGGCCTCATGTTTACTCATAATTTTGCCCTGAGTTGCCTGCTCATGTGCTTAGGGATGATTGGAAACAGCATGGCGAACGCAATTTTGAACTCTGTCTTTATTTTAGGCGTTGTGCCTGAAAAGCGAGGTAAGCTTTCCGGTGTGATTTCTACAATGAGCAATAGCCTTACCCCGGTATCTTCTATTATGTATGGTGTGCTGGGTGAATTCATCTCATTATCTTTGCTGTTTGGAGTTGGTATCACTTTAGCATGTGCCTCCATTCTAATAGTCATGATGCACCCTAAAGTAAAAGAGTTTATCTTACTAGAACCGGCGAAAGCTTCTTAAAGATTGGAGGACTTCTATGCAAATAATGATTCTTCCTCAATTGGAATTGATGTATGGTTTACTCGCAACTGGTCTATATAATGAAAAAAGCCGTAAATACTACGGCACGGAGTTAGTTCGGCTGAATGCCGGCCAATATAGCAAAGAAATCGCCAAATTCTTTAAACCTCATTTACGCCACCCAGTCTATGTTCAACTCAGTAAGATGATGGATTTCGGCTTTTTCTTCAACCGTCCGGTTGAACTCATGCTGGCGGTCAGCGAACCTCCGGAGTTGGCATGGCGCGAAACCCCTTCTGAAATCCTCCTAAAATACAGTGGTGGCATGGAGCAGCTGAATCTTCTGTTGGAACTAATGAGAGATTTTGCTCTCCGCACCGATTACATGCTCTTTTTTGAGAAAGCGAAGACCTTTTATGAAGAGGATTTACAACTGGTTCATTCTTTTGTTCAACAATACCCGGCGGTTGAGACCATGGAAGGATTCTTTGGAGAAGCGCAAGACAGTTATGCCTACATTATCTCCAAACTCCCGGTTGGAAATTTCGGTATTCACTTTCGCGAACCCGGTGGCAAGCTGAGACTCAACAGTGTGTTCAATGTAACAGAACCGAAGAATGATTCCCTTCACATTGGAGCGTTGAGCTTGAACACAACCTTTCACGAATTCAGTCACCCGGTGGTAAATCCCTTAACGGAAGCGAACCCCTTATTGGTAGAACGTTACCAAAAGGCCTTTGGCCAGCTACAAGCTTACAAACTCCCCGGGATTGCTTCGGGCTATGGGGATTGGCCCGATTGTATCAACGAGCACCTTGTTCGCAGTCTTGCTTGCTACCTAACCGGAAAATGCAGCGGAGAAGCCGAACGTCAACGTTGGCAAGAGAAAGAGGTAGCGAGAGGATATCGTTTTCTTCCCCACATGCTCGAAGCGTTTCAAGACTACGAACAGAAACGTTCTCAATACCCCACCTTTGCTTCCTATTACCCAACACTTTTACAGGTTTTTGAAAAAGAAATCGCTTAAAGCGGTTAATAAAAATTGAGCCAGGGTTACAACAATTGTAGCCCTGGCTCTTGTTTATTTTGAGAGTTTTAAAGAAACTTCAAAGGGTGTAATACTAACACTTGTTCAAGAAAAAGCTGCACAACCGCAGGGTCGAGTTGACCCCCGGCACAATTTTGGAGTTCAACAATCGCTTCTTCCGAGGTCATAGCTTTTTGGTAGGGCCGCTCGTGCGTCATGGCATCGTAGGAATCGGCAACTGCTATGATGCGGGCCGCAATCGGGATTTTCTCGCCCAAGCGCTTATTGGGGTAGCCGTTTCCGTCGTAGCGTTCGTGATGCGCTAATACCCAGTCGGCAATGTCGTGAAATTCCAACGTATTACCTAAGATTTTTGCTCCTTTGGCACAATGCAGCTTCATAATTTCCCATTCTTTGGTGTCGAGTTTACCGGGTTTATTGAGGATGCTCTCTTCAATACCAATCTTGCCGATATCGTGCAGCAATCCGGCAACGCGGATTTTGTTGACCATCTCTTTATCGAGCTTCATACTTTTGGCAATGGCTTCACTGATTTGACTGACTCGTTCCGAGTGGTATTTTTCCCGTTCGCTTTTGGTAAACAAAGTCTCCATGATGACATGGACGGCACTGCTTCTAGAACTGCGATTGCTATAATATTTTCGGTTATACATAAAAGCTTCTGCCTCTTTGAGCAGGGAATCCAATCCGTCCTCCGGCTTACGCTGGAGCCCATAACCAAAGGAAATACTGACATCGGTGCCTTCCGTGGGAATATTCAGGCTGTCGAGTCTCTGCTCTAAAAGATCTAAGTAGGCACGAATCTCTTGTTCATTGGTCCGAGGAAGAATCATGGCAAACTCATCTCCGCCAATGCGAGCCAATTGTGCATCCGCTGGCATCGACTGCTTCATGCGTTCGACCAATGCGATGATCGCTTTATCTCCTTTGGCATGACCAAAGGTATCGTTGTAAAGCTTAAGTCCGTTCATATCACCCATAATCACGCCCAGCGGATAAAACTCTCCGGTGCGCGCCATGCTGTGGAAGGATTCATCAAAAAAGCGTCGGTTATAGATCTCGGTCAAATAATCATGATACGCTAAATAATGGATTTGTTTGGTCGCTTCCTCGCGTTGGGTGACATCGAAAATGATGGAATACAGCATCGTTTTACCGTTATAGGGAATCGGACAACTATAGACATCGACCATACGCACTTCGCCGCTTTTTAAACGGTGTGGAGAAGTAAAACGTCTTTGTCGGCGTAGCAAAGCTCTGTGGCGAAGATCCTCTGCAATGTCTTTTCCCAAGGTATTGATATCGGTCATATTGAGCTTGAGCAGTTCTTCTTTGGAGTACCCGTAGAATTGCATCGCGGCTGGGTTGGCGCTAACAATTCGTCCACTTTCCGGTTCTAAAAGCAACATGACCGCATCGTGGTTTTCGATCATGGCTTGATTCCGTTCTAAGAGCAACTCCGTCTCTTTTTCCTTTTCCTTCTTCTTGATTGCAATCCAAACACCATTCATTAAAACAGAGATGGCCGTGACATCGTGCTCCGTGTATGGAGTTTTCTTATTGGCGAAGCCAATTACGGCTACGATTTTATCGTTTTCAAACAGGGGGATTGACAAATAACTCTGAATCGTAAGGTGCCCAAATGGCAATCCCTTTGTTTGAATTTCAGAGTTCTGGTAATCTTGAATCACAATCGGTCTTCGAGTCCGGATTACTTCCCCGCCCAGGCCGGCCGTATGAAGCGGATATGCTCCTCGAGGTTTTGTCATAGCACAATCATCATCTACCGTATTAGTCCAGATCTTAGGTGTGAATTCCTGTTTCTCTTCATCATAAAGGTAAATATATCCATATTCACTCTCAGTCAAGTGTTGAGCTTCGTGAAGTGCATATTCCATTTGTTCTTCTGCGCTCTGAAATGGCTTAATCATACATTCGGTAACGATACGGTTGGTTTCCGACATTTTTCGTAAAAGCTCGCGCTGATTGACATCTTCGGTAATATCCCGCACAAAGGTTCCCACTCCCACACGTTCCTCATGGAGTGGAACCGGGAATTTGCGAGTTTCATAAATTTTTTCACCAATTCGTTCTTCTGAACGGATGATTTTGTTTTCTCGAAGCGCTTCTTTATCGGCAGATCGAAATTGCCCTGAAATCACGTTGTCTAAAAAATCAAAATCACTGCGACCTTGAATCTCGTTTTTCTCTTTTCCATATTCCTTCGCAACCGCCTGATTGACCACCAAATATCGAAAGTTCTCATCTTTAAGAATAATTTTATCTTCGCTGGCATCTAGAAAAGTGACCAGCATTTTTTTCATGGTTTCCAGTTCAGTCTCATATTGCACCCTTAGTGAAATATCAATGATCGTCGATAAAAAGTAAGGAGCCCACTCGGCCGGTTCATGATACACCGTGGTATAGAGTTCTGCCCAAAAACAAGAACCATCTTTACGCAGATAACGTTTAACTGTTCGGGCGGAAGGCTTCTCACCTCTTAACATTTGATCTACATCCAGTTGAGAAGAGGGCAGATCCTCTGGGTGGTTGAGTTCACGCCAATGTTTGGTCGCTAATTCCTCTTCGGTATAACCCACCATATGGCAAAAGGCTTGATTTGCCAACATACTCCCGGAAGCAAAGACCACTACCTGTCCAACCATGGAGTTTTCCAGAAAGCCATGGAAAATCTGCTCGTTTCCTTTTTCTTGCGAGTGCACACTTTGGGTAATAAATTCTTTGAATCTCATAGCAACCTCTCCGATGTTTCACAATTGTATTGTCAAATCCCTGATTTGAAAAAACACACTTCCATATTGTAACAGATATGCGATATTTTAACAAACATAAAAATAGGATTCGCATCCTTTTTGATACGAATCCTACTTCAATATTCGTATAATTCTTTACAGCACTTCAGGGGTTGATACGGAATCTCCGTTGAGATGCCCTACGACCATACAGTTTCTTCCTTGATTTTTGGCTTGATAAAGTAGCTCGTCAACATAACTAAACATCTCACTGGCGGTGTGGTTCACCGGTGTTTCCACAAAGGCAACCCCGCAACTAACGGTCACGGATACGGTTTTCCCATTTTTCGTGAGTGCCATCTCTTCTACACTACGTCGAATCTTCTCGGCTAGTTCTGTTGCACACTTTTTGGTGCATGGCATGGTATAGACGAGATATTCTTCCCCTCCCCAGCGACATAGGAGATCTTGAGGCTTCAAACAAGAGGCAATGGTTTCGGAGACTTCTTTGAGCACATGGTCACCGCAGGTGTGGCCAAAGGTGTCGTTCACTCGCTTAAAATGATCAATATCGAAGAGCATCATAGCCCCCGGGGTTCTATACGCTTTCAATAAAACTTTTTGGATCTCGTTGTCAAACCAAAATCGATTATGAATCCCGGTCAAGGGGTCTGTCACCGAAATGTACTCATAGCGTTCTTGCATTTTTCTCAATTCTTCATGGGTGAGAGATCGGATTTTCTCAAAGCTGATTCCCACAATAAAAAAGCCGAGATAAAGAATTGGAAAGCGGAGCAGAAATGTCTGGGAATAGTCATAAAGCAAGAGCTCTTGGCCCAGAGGCAGCCAAAACAGAAAAACTAGAATAAGGAACATGGAAGTGCTGATGATGGCGCCCGTTTTCATCCCAAACAAGAGCATACTAAAAGCAGGTAGTATAACAATCCACATGGGGCTGAATCCCTGAGCAGCTCCACTCACCGCAAGCCCGATTAGCAGAACCAGCATCACGGTTGCAAACAATATTTTCAAACCAGAAGATGCTTGCTTTTTCCGATACACATGTACGCTGATTCCATAACAGCAAATGGCAAACGCGAGTGTTGCTGCCATGAGTGCATACTCATGAGTGCTGAGGTTGATCAACGACATAATCATAGCAATCGTAGCTAAAACGGCGGGGAAAAAGATCATTTGTACATAATAACGGTAGCCGTCTTCTGTGAGACGTTGCAAGCGTTGCTGCCATAACGAATCGGGACGCATCGACCTCACCTACCGTTTCTAATTTAAACCAGTATAGCAGTTCGTTATTAAAAATCTATTAAAGATTATCTTTTTTTTATTTTTTATGCTACAATAGGAGTCGTATACAGGGAGGTGAGAGGGGATTATGAGAAAAAGGCTCGGGATGATGTCATTGCTTTGCCTTCTCTTGCTGATAAATGTAACCGTCATTGCCACTTCTGTTGTCATCGCTCACCCCTTTATTACTGAGGGTGTTTTCGATTTGTCGTCCTACTCGTTTGAACAGGAAGGACCAGTCTCCCTGAATGCTCCTTGGGCATTCTATTGGAATGTTCTTCTCCCCCCAGATCAAATTCAAGAAGCTACTCCTTTGGGCTATTTTCCCTTGCCTTCAGGTTGGATGCGTTATACCGAGTTGGACCTGCCGATTCATGGTGTTGCGACCTACTCTCTTCTCGTGCAAGGGGTACCTACTCCAGCAATCTATGGTCTTCGCGTGCCGAATGTGTATTCTCAATATTCTCTTTGGGTCAACGGCAAACTGTTACATGCTTGTGGCAGCTTTGCGGATCAGAATCCAGTTTACTTACATCCGCAGACTTTTTATTTTGAAACGAGCTCTACCCAAATTGAACTGGTAGTACAAGTAGAAAATCGCGAGCTCAGTTATGGGGGCGGAGTGGGTCAAAGCATTCGTTTCGGTCCTTGGCAAGCCATTCAAGATGAAGATCTTTTTTATAACAGTCTTGATTTGTTCTTGATTTCTGTCTTCTTTTTGAGTGGTGCTTATTTCTTAATCCATCACTATTTTCGTCGCCATAACAAAGAATTATTATGGATGGGTATTCTGTGCTTGACGGTTGCATTGCGCAATCTTCTTTCCAACACAACCTTACTCATGCAATATCTTCCGGAAACTCCCTTTTGGCTCGGTTCCAAACTGATTATGCTCACGGTCCCGGTCATGCTTGGGTCAATGTTGCTTTATACGCGCCAACTCTACCGCATGGTGACGCCGCAACGTCTTTTTCTTCTTTTCTTGCTGCTTCATGGGGGATATGCCCTTTTGGTTTTGTTGACTTCCTCCACCTTTTATGTTGCTGCCTTTACTCCCTACTTGGGAGTGGTTGGATTGACCTGTGTGTTTGGTCTGTGGATTGGGGGGCAAGCCCTTCGGCAAAAGCGGGATGAGGCTTCCTTCTTCTTTTACGGAATGTTAATCTTGGTGACCGGTGCCGTGCTGGACTCTTTGGTCTATTTGGGGATTTTGACCAGCCGTTATCCGTTTCCGTTTGCACTTTTCGGCTTTATTTTTCTGCAAATGCTATTATTGGCCAAACGTTACAATCAAGCTTTTTTGCGTAGCGAAGGCCTGGCCGCTGATTTACGTCATTCTTTAGACCGTGTGATGAATACCGAAACCGCTTATATGGGAGCGCAAATGAAACCTCATTTTGTCTTCAACGCCTTATCGACCATTGCAGAGTCTTGTTCAACAGAGCCTGCCAAAGCCGAGGCATTGATTCTATCGCTTTCCAAATATTTGCGTCAGACCTTGGATTACGAACGCTTGACTGGGTTTGTCTCTTTGCAAAATGAAATCGATTTGGTTCATGCCTATGTGGCCATTGAGAAAGCTCGTTTCACCAACATCGAAGTCGTCTGGCAGCTACCCGAGCTGCTACCCGTTTTGCGAATTCCGCCTTTGACGTTGCAACCGTTAGTAGAAAACGCCATAAAACACGGCTTGCGGGGAAAACGCAAAGGGGGTCGTGTTGAAATTTCGCTTGAGGTCAGAGAAGGATCCGTATTCTTTACGGTTCAAGACGATGGCGTGGGGATGTCCGAAGAACAAATCGCCTCGTTGTTACAACCTCCTCAAGGGAGCCAAAGCATTGGTCTTTACAATATTCATACCCGTTTAGTGCGTTTTTACGGAAAAGGGTTGCAGATTCATGGAGAACCCGGGGTAGGAACTTGGGTGCATTTTGAAATACCGAAGGGGGAATCTTTATGTTCCAGACCATCATTGTCGACGACGAAGTAGCTTCCCTGCGTCGCTTTGAGCGAATCGCTACTTCCGATGATCGGATTTCACTGGAGGGCCGTTTTCAGTATGCTCAAGATGCCCTGAATTATGCCAAAGAAGCCCAAATCGATGTGGCCTTTATCGATATTGAAATGCCTGAAATCAACGGCTTGGAATTGGCAAAACAGCTCATGGAGATTGATCCGCAAATCAAAGTCATTTTCTTAACGGCCTATAGTCAGTATGCGCTGGAAGCATATCGCACCCATGCTATTGGCTATCTGCTCAAACCTCTCGATGAAAAAGACCTGCGAGCCCAGATTGATTTATTGGCCTTGCGTTTCGGCCCCCGAACCATGACTCGGGTCTCCTCGGTTCTCAATCTTACCTGCTTTGGTCGCTTCACAGTCCTGAATCAAGCCGGGGAAGCCTTGGCGATTCGTTGGAAGACCGCAAAAACCGAAGAGTTGTTCCTTTTGCTCGTGTATTATCAAGGGCGAGCGAAACCCAAAGAGTTGATTATCGATGCCCTCTGGCCGGAGTTAGAGGGCGATAAATCCTCGAATTTATTTCGGGTCACTTGCAGTTACCTGCGGTCGGCTTTGGCGGAACAGGGGATTTTCGATTTGTTGTTGCGAGACTGGGAGGGTTATAAACTCAATACCGATCTTCTCTCTTGTGATCTTTTTGAGTTGCGTGCCGGGATTCGAAACTGCACTTCTCTTTCTCTACAGGAGTTGGAACGTCTTTCGGAACGATATAAAGGCAGCTTTTTAGAAGAAAAGCCCTACGAATGGTCGCAGGGAACCCGCCTTCAAATGGAAAACGGCATAAAGAAAGTTCTTTTCTTACAAGCAGAGGAATATCGTCGTCTTAGCCGCTGGTCCGATTTGGAACACGTTTTGGAGCGCGTGATCGTAATCAACCCCTATGAAGAAGAAGCAATTAAAAAGCTGATGCAGCTGCACCTACAACAGGGGAATTTTGCCAAAGCGAAGTTGATCTATACCCAGTTTGATGCGAGAATGCGAAAAGATTTGCAAATGACGCCTTCGTTTTCCATAAAGGACTATGTCAGTTGATGTGTGCAAAAAAAGTCGAGAAGATTCTTGTGTTTTGCTTTAAGATGGTTTTGTAGGGAGGTGAACAAAGCAATGCAAGAACAAGTGGCAGCGGTTCAACGAATGCAGGATTTTATTGCCGAACATTGGGATGAAGAGATAAACTTGGCCGATTTATCTCGCGTATCCTTTTTCTCGCCCTGGTATGCTCATAAGTTATTCGTCAAATTGTTGGGGTTGACCCCGGCAGAGTATATTCGCAAAATGAGGTTGTCCAAATCTGCTTTGAAGTTGCGAGACCAAGCGGTTAAAATCGCCGATGTGGCTTTTGAAATGGGATTTGGCAGTGTCGATGGCTACCAGCGCGCGTTCTTGCGAGAGTTTGGCAGAAATCCAGCCGAGTATGCCGCCCATCCGGTTCCTTTGTATTTGTTCAATCCGTACGGTATTAAATTTAGTAAACCGGAAAGGAGACCGACCATGGAAAATGTGAAACATGTTTTTGTGCAAGTCATAGAAAAACCCCAACGCAAGGTTTTGATCAAGCGTGGGGTGAAGGCGACCCATTATTTTGAGTATTGTGAGGAAATCGGTTGCGATATCTGGGGGTTGCTGTTGAGTATGGCAAGCGAGGGCAATGAACCGGTGTCGATGTGGTTACCCGAAAAGCACCGGAAACCCGGCACTTCGGAGTATGTGCAAGGGGTGGAAGTGGCCTTGGATTACGAAGGGGTCGTGCCGGAAGGGTTCGATGTATTGGAACTGCCGGCTGCCAAGTATTTAATGTTCCAAGGGGAACCATTCCCGGAAGAAGAATATGGCAGGGCTATTACCGAGGTGCAAGATGCGATTGAGAAGTATAATCCGAGTTTCATTGGCTATGCCTGGGACCCTGAAAACCCACGCATCCAATTGGAACCCACAGGCGACCGCGGCTATATTGAATTGGTAGCAGTAAAGTAGGTACTGGGGACGGTTCTCTCCTCGAAAATCACGAAGGGACGGTTTTGAAAGAACTGTCCCCGTGATTGAATGAGGAGAGAACCGTCCCCAAGTGCTTTCAAAGTAGACCCCATTCTACTGCAGTTAAGAGCACGAGTAACATTAGCACATTGATCAGAGAAAATATTCCAAGAAAGTGCCATGAGCTCGCTGCTTCGCTTTTAATGTAGAGTTTATAGGCAATCAAGCTCGCGAGGGAGGCAATTAAGGTTCCCAGGCCTCCAATATTCACACCTAATAGAAGTTCTCTGACTTGGTCGGTAAACCCTGAGAGCATTATGGCAGCCGGAACATTACTGATTACTTGACTGGCAAAAACTGCTACCAATAATTCTCTACCCTGCATTACTCCTGCTATCGCTGTTCGGATGGCCTCGATGCGGCCAAGATTACCCACAAAGATGAAGAAGGCCACAAAGGTCGCAAGCAAGGCATAATCTACTTTTGAGAAATTCACACGATCAAACAATAGTAAAATCAGGAGAGTACTTACCAAGACTATTTGCACGTCAAAAAAACGTAAGACTCCTAAGATCGCTAAGAGGAACAAGCCCATATACATGAGCAGAAGTTTTCGATTCAAGGTCGCTGCTTTTTCTATCTTTTCTCCCTGAGGCAATTGCCCCCCTCGGGCGAGGATAAGTACAAACAAAATCAGCAAACCTCCCAAGAAGCCGGTGGGAGCAACGATTCGAAAAAATTGTTCAATATTCATCTGATAGTAGGAATACAAGAACAAATTTTGAGGGTTGCCGATCGGCGTCAGCATACTTCCTAGGTTCGCAGCAACCGTTTCCATGACAATGATGAAAATCTTTCTTTTGGAGGATGCAGAGCGTAACAAGGTTAAGGTAAGGGGCACAAAAGTGATGAGGGCGACATCATTCGTGACCAACATAGCTCCAAAAAAACAGCTCATGGTTAAAAGGATGGAAAGCAGACGCAGATCTTTGGTTCGTGTCAGCATTTTCTGCGACAAGATATTGAATAAGCCCGATCGAATCAGTCCAGACACGACTGCCATGAGGCAAAATAAAATTGCTAGGACGTCGAAGTTAATATACTCTACATAAGCAAGGTCCGGTGGTACCCAAAACATGGAGATTATTGCAACGATACCAGCTATGGTTAAGACTGCTTCTTCAGTTAAGAACGTGTGTATTTTGTTGTAAATGTTAAGGTGGTGCAACATCGTTTTTTAGATTTTCTTCAACGCTGTATCGAATTCATCCAAAATGTCGTCGATATTTTCCAGGCCTGCTGAGAATCGTAGTTGCCCGGTGGAGATTCCGACTTGTGCCAGCATTTCCGGGGAGTAGGCTCGATGCGAGGTTTTGGCAGGATACGAAATCGTCGTAGAAACCCCGGCTAAACTAGGCACTAATTTAATCGTGGGGCATGCGCTAATAAAGTTGCATGCTCCTTTTTCTCCTCCGGCAATATCAGCGGAGAGCATTCCGCCAAAGCGATCCTTTACAAAGAACTGTTTGGCGCGCTCATGGTAGGGTGAGGAAGGTAACCCGGGGTAATAAACTCTTTCGATTTTGGGGTGTTTCTCGAAGAATTCAGCAATCTGCTGGGCGTTTTTGCAATGCCGCTCCATGCGCAAATCTAAGGTGCGCAAACTGCGGGTCAAGAGCCAAGCATCGAACGGGCTCATAATCGAACCATAGAGGGTGAAGTAGCGACGCAGATGAGCGATGGTTTCCGCATTGGCTGTCAGTGCCCCGCCTAATAAATCGCTGTGACCACCCAAATATTTGGTAGCACTGTAAACTGCAACATCGACCCCAAGTTTGAGAATTTGAGTGACGGCTGGGGTAGCAAACGTATTATCAACAATCAGTTTACAGCCGTTTGCATGGGCGATTTTAGCAAGGTTGGGCAAATCTTCTACTACCATGAGGGGGTTGGAAATGGTTTCTGTATAGATCACTTTGGTGTTGGGACGCAGCAACGCTTGAACATCCTCTTTTTCAAAATCGGCTAAGGTAATTTCCACACCAAAACGTGGTAATTCATTTTTAAAAAAATCGTAAACACCGCCGTAGAGTACGTTGGAAGAAATCACATGATCCCCCGCTTTAACAAATGCTAAAACCGAGGTGATGATTGCAGCCATACCCGAGGAAAAGACCAAAGCGCCATCACTTTCTTCGGCTTGCGCCAAGACATCTTCCACGGCATCACTGCCAGGGTTCGACATACGAGAGTAGACATAGCCTTGCGCGGAACCGTCATAAACCGCATCGAGAGAGGCAACATCATCAAAGGAGAAGACGCTGCTCATGTAAATGGGATTCACCTTGGGCACAGACACCGATGCTGCAATCTTTTTTGCCAGCGTGTTTTCACCAGCATGGGTCAAACGAGTCATCATTCCTTTTTTCTTCATTGTAATTCCTCCTTTTTAAACTTGGGGTCAGACCCCGGATTGTAAATTTACAGGGTGGGGACAGTCCCCACCTTGAAATCTTTTCCATTATTTGGCTTTTTCGCCAGATAGAGGTCCATGGTATCATATATATTCATCACGCCACCATGTTCGGCTATGGTTTGTTTGATCTTTGCGTAAAAGTGGCTTTTCTCCGGCTCTGGCATACTGCGGTGGTCTGAATAGGTTTCTAAAAGCGATGGATACTCGTCCGCGGTGAATTGCCGAGTGGCATTGAACAAGGAGCATTCCGCTTCCACAAAACCATATTTTTTAAGGGTCAAGAGGTTTTGAGCGTAGCGGTCCGACTCCGCTTTTTGTTCCGGCCTCGCTTGCTTAAATTTTCCTATCGTTCGGAATTCATCATAGATTTTCTGAATCTCCACATGGAGCGGATCCGTTGGCTCATTTGCGCGAGGACGATTCCAGAAAAGAGCAATCGTTCCCCCAGGCTTCAACAATTGAAAGACTTTGGGGTAACCAATCTCCTCTGCAATCCAGTGAAAAGCAGTAGCCGAAAAAACCAAATCCATGGAATCGGCTTCACCCGGGTATTGTTCAAATTCGCCTTGGAAGACGGTGAAGTTTTGCCATCGTTTGAATTTCTCTGCGGTGTAAGCAGCTAAGTCCTCCCCCAACTCCACGGCGAGCACTTGGCAACCGGTTTTGAGGATTGGTTCTGTCGCTTGCCCTGTGCCACTGCCGATCTCTAACGCACATTTGCCTTCCTGCAATTGAGCTGCACGAATGATTTTCTCAAACAGTTCCGGACAATATTTCGGGCGCCAGCGGTCATAATTTTCTGCATCTTGGTTGAAGGTTTTGCGAAGGTCCATTTCTACTCCTCGTTGGGGTATCGGTTTTCTAAATCTTTAATGGTTGCAACCAGCAGTTCTTGTAAAACTGGAAGCTCGATATCGGTCAACCGGTTGACATAAATACATCCAACCCCGGCACTATGTTTTCCTAGTCGATCTAAAAAGGCTTGCTTTTTATCAGCATCTAACATGGAGTAGATGCTGATTTTTGCTTTTCTGGGAGAGAATCCAACCAGTGCCATATCGCCTTCGTGCCCGGTTGGATATTTGTAATGAATTGAGCCAAAACCGATGATGCTGGGTCCCCACATCTTGGCAGGATACCCCGAGGCTTCGCTGAAAAGGTCCAGCAATTGATATGCTTCTTCTTTTCTTCTGGGATGTTCGATTTTTTCGATAAAATCGAGCACACTCTGATCGGTTTCTTTTGTTTTTTGCTGATACAAGCTTGGTCACCTCTCTTCTATTGCTGCCACAGATATTCTGCATAGCAAGCGAACCTTCCTTTTTTAAGGGAGAGTAAAAAAAAGGACGGGTTACCCCCGCCAAGACAATTTTAGCAGCCGGGACAGTTCTGTTAGAACCGTCCCCTAGCTGGATAAAATTGTCTCAATAAGGGGGATAACCCGTCCCCTAGATACCCAAGAAATTTACATCATTCCTAGCCAGTCTCCTAGGATTTTGGTGAGTTCACCTAATAAGACTGAAATACGTCCGGCAACTACGTTACCGAAAGCAACGCCAAAGGTGACCATCATGATCCAACGACCCGACTTTGAAAATTGTTGTAAACCACCCTTCATCGGGATTGTGAAAATAAAATAGCTTAAGACCGCTAACAGTCCAACCACACTGATTAAGGCATTGACGGTGTCGAGTGCGGTATTGCCCGGTATTTTATACATCGCACCAATACTTTGGTTGATTACCTGTGTACGAAGCGAGGTATAAATTGATTGTCCGGTTCCAACGCCAACTAAAAAGGCAATGGGGAACCGACTCAGCCAAGCCAGTTTTGGAATAAACCGTGCATAGAGCAAAATCCCCAAGACCAACGGAACCAATAACAGCAATTGCTGCTTTTGCACGAGAGGATTGAAGCCGTAACGATGGATGTTGCCTACGGCCATCCCAATGGCATGTCCCGCTGTGCTACCCACGAAAAGGTGCTCTGCTGCGCGGAAAATAGGGTTTTCTTTAATCAGGAATGTCCACATCGCCAAGATACAGAGCGCGGTAGTCCAAACCCAAATATCGCTTGATATACTCACAAAGTCACCTCCTTATGCAGATTTTGCTTTATCTTCGTTGCGTTTTACCATAAAATGTCCTATGTTCCCTAGGAAAATAAACCCGATAATCAATAAGTGAGCCATGGATTGAGCATCCATCATTGCCACAGGTCTTCCGGGTTTCCCGATTAAGAGCTCATATTCTGCAGCTGCCCGCAATCCACCTAATAACCCCACCATTTGTCCGGAATTGTAATAAGGCATGGCAGAGGGGACACTGACCGTGACAACTCCCGCTGCAAATCGGATTCCCATGGGGTCTACGACTTGGCGGATCCAGAGTGCCGGATCTCCCGAAGTAAACTGGTGCACAAAAGCAAAGTCCTTCACCGTTTTAACATTTTTCATAATGGGAAGTTCAGCAACCGTATTTCCCCGGACATCGGTTGTTATGGTTTGACTGTCTAAAGCAAAGAGACGAATTGCATTTTCTTCCCCGGCCAGATATCCCAAATTGGCAAAATCTGTGCCATAGGTCATACCCCGCTCTTCTAGTTTTTTAATAATTTGGTCCGCCATCATCGGACCTTCCGCACTAAAAGAAACACAGACGAATTTTATCCCGCGCATTGCCAAGTGTTCCACAACAGCAACCGGCACCACGTGGGCATCCAATCCCGCACCGGGACCGTAATCAAAGGACAATAGCATAATATCTTTCGCAGGGTCGAGCTCTTCAATGATATCATAGACTGCACGAGTTCTGTCGCTGATTAGAACCGGTAATCCTATGGGACGAACCAAAGGAACGGCACACACGACTAAAAGCAAAAGATAAATGATGCGTCTGTCGATTTTTTGTAATCGTTCAAAAATATTCAACCTTGGACACCTCCTTTTCCGGCGTTCCTGCGCCTATTGTGAACCACCTAGATGCCCTCTTTCCAAACCCAGCAAAATTCGCAGGGCTGTAACAAAGCTTCCCAAGGCCGCGCCGATAACAATACCGCGTTGACCGGTCATATTCGGCACACTCAAGAGCCAGTTTTGGATTGCAGGGAATTTATCCCATATTTGAGCGCCAATGGGTGCTGCTCCCAGCATCACGACGACAGCGGAAACCAGTAAAATTGTTGCTTCAAGGTTGCGTGCTCTAAAAGCTCGATATGAAGAGGATGCGACATAAAAAGCTAAGCAAGCCCAAATACCTGAAGATAACGGAGAAAGGATATGGTTGTAGATTAAAGCATATCCATCTACTGCAACTTTATCTGCTGGGTTAATCTCAATATAGGATCTCCAAATACCATAAATCGCCATACTGCCCAAAAGGATGATGCTGTTGATCCAGCCCTCACTCTTCCTGGCAATTTTGCGTCCATGAACACGCGATATATTAACGGAAGCTAGTCCCACCGCAAAAGCAGAGACAATGGTCATCCATGGACTGATATGATTCTTAAAAACTGCTGGTAACGGGCCAGTCGTGATCTGGCTAAGCATAACAATGATACCTACAACAAAAGTAATAATAACCGGTAGTTGCTTGCGCATGGTTTCCACCTCCTTATTGAATGTAAAAGTTTATTTGCTGTTAACGGATCAGCAGGTCTTTCAGTGCAGTACTTCCCATGGATGTGAAAATCGTTCCTAAAATGATGACTGCGATGACCGCTAATTTGAAATAGTCTTGGGTTGCGATACCTCCCAGCTTGATCTTGTTCTGCGAGACGTAGGCACCGGCAGCATATAACTCTTCTCCAATAATGGTGTAATCACAAGCGGCTACAAAGAACGGAAGTTGTGTCGTAGATGCAGTGATGGCAACTTGAATGGCGCCGATTTGTGAACCGGCTTCGGCTAAAAGCAAAGATTCGCCCATGAACAACCCCGCCATAATGTTAGCAGCGGCTTTTTCACGATGCAAAATACCAACCACACCCGATGTGTAAGCATCTTGGTTGTTAGAGATGAATCGAACGGTATTTTCCTGATACTTATCAGGATGACCGGCTGCCATAAAGCTTTGTTTTACCGATTCTTGTGCTAAGGGGAATACGTTAGGTTGACGAATGGTGACGATTAAACCGGCATCATACTTTGCCGACAATCCTGCCACGTATTGCAATAATTCAATGCCGGCAAAGGTTTCTGCAGCATTACTTGCTACTACATCCCCTAATCCGGGAGTAAAATGCACTGGTTTTCCCATTTCCGTCGCACGGCCAACCGCCTCTTCTACGGCATCCATACCCGAAATTCGACGCAATTTAATATTCATCTGACCACTACGAGATTGATTCATCACAAAAACAGCAACGGCAGCCCAAATAATGAACATCCAAAATCCAAAAATATTACCTGGAGCGAGACCCATTTTTCTTCACCTCCTTTTTGGTCGGTCTATTTACAAAGGCTAAATGCTCGTGAGAACATGAAGCCGGATGTATAAATTTGGCATGTTAAAAAATGGTTGTATAAGACAACTATTACCATTCTAACAATTTGTAACCTGATGATTTACATATTTTTGGCAAAAAGAAATTTATTGTTGTATGATTATTCTTCATAATAGTGATTTATTAAATTTCCCCCTCTATTCTACTGACATATGACGAACTCCTTCTGTTTTGATAAAAATAAAAGAAATATTTCGTTAATTCATTTGTAACCAAACAAATAAAAAAGAGACGGGTCGCCCCTGCCAAGAGAATTTTATCCAGCTAGGGGACGGTTCTTACAGAACTGTCCCGGCTGGTAAAATTGTCTCAATAAGGGGGAGAACCGTCCCCAACTATACTTATTGTATTCCGTGTTTAAGAAGATCGATTAAGTTATCGATTTCAGCAAGGATTTCCTCTTCGCTGCTTTCGGGATCGATCACCTGATCGATCGAATCCAGCAATGCTGTAATGATGCTGGCCACCAAAACCGTTGAAGTCTCTTTTCGTATCTTGCCTTGCGCTTTCGACATTTCAATCATGGCATGAATCGCATTTTGCGACATTCCACCAAATTCTTCGCGTAATTGCCGCTTAATCTCTTCCTCTTCCGCCATATATTTGCGCCACAAGCCCAAATAGCGCTGTTCTTTTTGGGCAAATCGCAAAGAAATCAAGGCCAAATTGCGAAAATCTTCAAAGAAATCCGCGCCCATCCCCTGAATATTCTGAGCAGAGATCAGGGCTAATTTCTCTACCGCCATACGCTCCATGAGCGATAAATAGAGGTCCAATTTGTCGTAAAACCGGTAATAAAAACTGCCCTTGTTCATCCCAGCCTTACGAATGATCTCATTCAGGGATGCTTCGCGAAAGGCTTGGCTCGCAAACGCTTCCAACGCTGCATTCCATAAGTTCTCTTGATTGATCAGCGGATTCTGTGTCTGCTCCGCCTTCCACTTCATCTTACTTGTGCTACTCATTCGTCATCCTTCTCCAAAAGCTTGGCACGTTCCGCTTTCTTGTCAGCCTGCTGCTTTAACCACTTCGGCACATACCAGATCTTAAAAGCCGCTAGCAAAACCACGCCTGCAATAATCCAATACCAATAGGTTTCCATGTAATTCACCTCCATCCCTTCCACAATGTTCGTTTACGAAAGAGCCCAGCCGCAGCCAAAGCCCAGGGAACCCCTACAAGAAGCGATAACCCCATTTGCCCCCACGCGCTACCTCCATTGAAAATCGTCTCGAGCGCCTTAGCTTGCCAATACATGGGAACGGGGTAATAAAAGAACTGCCACCTCTCTGCTACAAAGAAGGCTGTAATCGGTATCATCAGCATCAATGGCATGAGGAGCTTCATAACCCCAATCGCGGCAATTTGGTTGTTTGCAAAAGCCGGAATCACAAAAACACTAAATCCACATACGCCAATGCCCATGAGCGACAAGAGCACCAGATTCGGTAATTCCTGCCACGCACCAATCACCATGGCACTCGAGGCAACCCCCACCACACTAATCAGCATGGCCGGCATCCATTTCAAGACCATATATTTCAGCAATCCAACCGAGCTAACCGTCAAAGCTTGAATCATCCGATTTTCGCGTTCGTCTACCACCGAAAGGCCTAATGTAGCACCCCCTACAAACAACGCTAACAAGAACATGCTCATACGGGTCAGGCGATACGCCCAGCTTCCTTGTCCGACCACGGTTTCATTTGTAAACGATGGCACCTCCGCCGCGACAACCTTGCCCACTAAAGTCTGAACAGCGAAGGCGAAGGAATCCCCTTCATTGCCTTCTACAAGAATGGTTACTTTTTCATCCTGCCAAATCAGACCGGCAATCGCATCGGGTCCTTCGACCCTTTGAATCACCTCATCTTGGGTTTTTAGGCGTTCTAGATCTGCCACTTGTTCTAATTTCATCTGAATCTCTTGGGGGATCTCATCCATAATCACCAAGCGCTGAGTGCTGCTTTGCAACCTACCAAAAACCATCAGGAAAACCAGAGCTAAGAGCGCCGGTGCAAGGGCCATATATAAAGAAATCCCGTTACGCGAAATGATTACAAACTCTTTTCGGATTCCACTCAGTATTGACTTCATACCCACGCACCTCCTTTGTGGAAAAAGACTCGGTGAACTGATAGATAGGCTAAGAATAGTAAGAGACCTGTCCATACCAGCATCGGCAATACACTGCTCCATTGCAGGCCACTACCGAAGAGGATGTCATCATAGGCACTCAAAAATGGATATGACGGCAAAAACTTCATCCAAAGAAGCTGCGAAGAAGGATTGCTGTAGCCGACGCCGCTGAGCATGTTCAGGGTAAGTAACACGGCCGTGGAAAAGAACCATCCGTTCATGTCACGAAAAAAGGGCGTGATCACCAAACCCATCAGGGCAAAAATCGCACTGCCTAGAGCACTAATCAAGAAAAAGGTCAGCCAGTTCAAGGAAAAACCTACCGTGAACAGCGCCATCAGCCCGGCATACAAGCTGCCGATTAGAGCAAACAAAACCAGTTTCCCTGCAATGTAACGATGCACACCGATAGGAGAAATGCGCATGGCTTTCACCGTTTCCTCTTGCTTTTCTGCAAGCATCAAGGTTCCGGCGAGTATAAAACTCAAGATTAACGCTTCAAAGGTGATTAACATCGGCACCATCTGTAAGTTGAAGGGAATCGCCTCTTGTGGATTCAGGCTCTCCGTTCGAATCGGCTCTAATCCTGCCTGTAAGGAAACCACCAAGGCTGTCACGGTTTTCTCGGAAAGCCCTGGATGTAAAACAACGGTCTGGCCTTGGTCGTCAACCAAAAAACCGATGGCTTGTTGTTCTGCAACTGCCTTTCGTACGGCGGCTTCGCTCTCCATCGTTTGACTGACTTGCGCATAGGCTGGAGCTTGGAATGAAACGAGCAGTGGCGGGCTCACTTCCATGCTTTTGGGAAAGACAAAGTGGATGGCCAACAAAATCAGAATCAGGGTCACCGAGACTACCCAAAACAAGGCGTTTTTTAAAAGGCGACGAAAATCTTGTTGCACCAATGCAAAAATCGCGGTCATGCTTTCAACTCCTTCCCGGTTACACGCAGGAAGATCTCCTCTAAGGTCGCTTCCATGGAATGGACTTTGATCACTTCGTGCTCGCGCAAGAAATCACTGAGTGCCTGCGGTTGCTTTAAATCAAAATAGGTTTCGACTTCCTGTCCTTCTTGCAAGGTAACCACCTTCACACCGGTGGTGCCGTAGGCTAATTTCAGCGCATTGGGGGCATCCATGGCTTGAATGGTTCCGTCCGATAGAAAAGCAACCGTATCACAAAGGGTATCGGCCAATTCCATGTTATGAGTGGTTAAAAAGACCGTCGCTCCACGCTGGGCTTGCTCACGGATCAGCTCCCGAACCAACAACGCCGAAGAAGGATCCAGGCCACTGGTAGGTTCATCTAAAAAGAGAAAATCCGCTTGGTTGATTAAGGCTCGCACCAAGGTCAGCCGCTGCCTCATACCCTTAGAATACTCCGATGCCTTCTTGTGAGCCGCCTCTCGCAGGCCCACACGGTCCAACAACTTGAGCGGGTCTAAGGTTGGCACAGAAAACTGAGCAGCGAAATAGGCTAAATTCTCATAGCCCGTCAAGCTGCTGTACACATTGGGTTGCTCAAAGGAAACACCCACTCGATTGAAAAACGAGGTCTTTAAGTCGCGAACCGATTGTGTGTCATACAGAACCTCGCCTTTTTGTAAAGTCAGTAACCCGGTCATGATGTTTTGCACGGTTGATTTTCCGGCTCCGCTAGGACCCAGAAACCCAAATATTTTGCCACTTTCTGCAGTAAAAGAGATATCGGCTACTGCATAATGGCCTTTGCCTTCATAATCATGATATAGATTTTTTACGGTAATCATCTGAACATCCTCCTATTTGACCGACTGGTTTAATTGGATTATACACCCTCTTGACCAGTCAGTCAAGAGGGTGTATAAAAAAAAGATAGGGGACGGTTCTCCCCTTCGCCCACCGGGACAGTTCTTTCAAAACCGTCCCTTGGTGGGCTAAAAGGGGAGAACCGTCCCCAAGAAAATAAAAATTACTCTGCAACGGTACGATTGCGTCCGGACTCTTTGGCTTTGTATAAATTCTGATCAGCATCTTCAATCGCCTTGGTCACCGTGCTGTCGGTATCATGAATGAAATTTAGACCAAAACTGCACGTAACTTGCAATCTATGCTCTCCACACACAAAAGCATGCTCTTGAATAGTATGACGAATCTGCTCTACCATTTGCAACACTTCAGCTTTTTCAGCAAATCGTACAATCATCATAAACTCTTCCCCACCATAACGAGCCACCCAATTTACCGGGTCTTTGACCTCTCTTTGCAAAATCACTGCCAGTTCTTTGAGCACACAATCCCCTACCAGATGCCCATAGGTGTCATTAATTCTTTTAAATCGATCAAGATCGGCCATGATAATCGAAATGGGTTGGTTATGCAGCTTGGCTTGATACAAATCTGCCGGCAGGCGCTCGGCAATGAAACGGCGATTATAAAGGCCGGTCAATTCATCGGTGACCATTTTCGCATTGACCACTCTAATATATTCATGCAGATCCATCGCGCCCTGATCTTCAAAAAGCAAAATCCGATCTTCCGTAATATCTTTCATCATTTCTACGATGAAGCTTTCTCCCTTCAATTCCATGGGAATCGCCTGTACAAAATAAGTGCGACCTTCTGCAATCTCAATTTTGGAAACGACCTTTTTCTCTGCCACCGCACGCATGGAAACACAATTCTCACACGGTATTTGCTTGTTCCAAAAAGCATAGCATGTTGTAGCCGGTGCGCAACTTCCATCGGTTTCGCTCATTCGAGCTTCTTTTTTCTCTGGGTCAACGATTCGAATAAACGTATAAAGGTTTTCGAAGATCGATAACCGTTCTATAACTTCTTGTAAAATTTCTTGCATTCTATAAATTTCCACTCCTCAAGTTCTCATCAATATCTATTTTAGATTCTCGACTCAAGGTGTGAATTCCTCTAAAGAGTCGTTGCCGCCTACATCTCAATTGGCATTGCCATTGGTACGAAGAGCATGAAAATGATCAGAAAAACATGGAGCAAAACAATCGGTGTCAGCCAGCCGTTGATAAAGAATTGCCGCCACAGCCCAGATTCCGGTTTGTGTTCCTGCCACCACTCTTGCATGCGCGTCCGCTTTGAATAAAGCAAACGGAAAAGATAGATCAAGGAAAGGATCCCTACGCCAACATAGACGACATCAATCGTACTCATCAACCAACTGATTTCATTTTGTACTGCGTTAATCGCGAACACGGCCAAAAAGTTGTTGAGTGCATGAATCAAAATCGACCATAGCAACCCAAACTTCAATGTCACCACCGCTAAAATAATTCCGCTTAAAAAAGTATGACCCACTTGAATGATAAAGGTATGTTGCATGGCAAATAGAATTGCCGTGGCCAACACCGCAAGGGCTTCTCCGTAGGGGCGTAATCGCTTCAAAATAATTCCACGAAACAACATCTCTTCCGCTAAGGGAGCCAGAATCACGGTCAAAAGGAATAGCTTCCAACCGCTACCTAACGCTGCAGCATAACCACTGTTGTCTTGGTGCAGTCCCATCTTTTCAATCAAAGGTGCCATAAACCGCGAAATTGTAATGGTTGTTAATATCATGGCAAAGACGACGGCTGCCATTTGCAAAATTTGTATCTTTTCGGGTTTTTGCACGTTTTCCAACGAAAAAACCTTTTCACGATACGCCACATAGAAGACGAAAAGATAACCTGCAACAAGAGTGAACATGCTTTCTGCGCCAAAAAACAACCCGGCAATGATGTTGATTCCCAAAAAAGACCACAACAATTTGCCTACCGAAGTAGCCGTAGCTTTCATATCCTCTGCATCCTCTCATCTGCTTTGTGTTCGTTCGAAAAATCACTTTTATACTACTTAATAATTTTAATTTTGTCAAGAGTATATTTGCGTAAAAAGCGTTTTATATTTCATGAAAGGACTTCCTGTTCCATTTGTTGAATCTGCCATAGAAAGCTACTCCTTAAGGTAGCTTCGAACGACAGGAGGTGCACTCAATGAATCTACTTGAATTATCATTAAAAGACCTACGCCAAGCCCTCGATGCCGGTGAGCTGACCTCAAGCGAGCTAGTTCATTTCTACCTTGACCGGATCGCCAAATTGAATCACGAAGGCCCCAACCTCAACGCAATCTTGGAGCTAAACCCGGAATTGGAGCACCTCGCAAATGCAAAGGATAGCGAACACCGCCGCGGCAAAGCCAAAGGTGCGCTGCACGGAATTCCGGTACTGCTCAAAGATAATATTGATACCCGCGACATGTTGCACACATCTGCGGGTTCATTAGCCCTAAAAGATCATTATGCAGCGAAGGATTCTTTTGTTGTAAAACGCTTGCGCAAAGCAGGCGCCATAATACTCGGCAAAGCCAACATGACCGAATGGGCCAACTTCATGACCCAAAATATGCGAAACGGATACAGTTCTAGGGGCGGTCAAGTGCTCAACCCCTACGGACCCAATGTCTTCGATGTCAGTGGTTCCAGCTCGGGCTCCGCTGCAGCCGTAGCGGCGCGCATGGTGCCGGTAGCTATCGGCACTGAAACCAGTGGTTCGATTATGAGCCCCGCTAGTTGGAACAGCATCGTCGGTATCAAACCCACGGTCGGCTTGGTCAGCCGCAGCGGAATCATCCCCATCATGTTCAGCCAAGACACCGCCGGCCCTTTAGCATTGAGTGTGGAAGACGCTGCATTTTTATTGAATGCCATGGTGGGAATCGATGATGACGACGCCGCCACGCTTTCGGCAGCCGGACATATGGAGAAAGACTATACCGATTTTATCAACCCCGAAGGTCTCAAAGGCAAACGATTGGGTTTTGTCACGCAACATTACGACCGTTTTTCGCAAGAGAAACAAGATACCATGAAACGCGTCATGGAAGAAATGAAAGCACAAGGTGCCGAGGTTGAGGTCATTGATAACATCCCCGGATTTACCGAGTTGCGCAAGCAGGCTTGGAACGTGGGCAATGCCATGAGTTACGAATTCAAACCCGCTTTGAACAAATATCTTTCCACGGTCGAGTCGCATCTGCCGGTTCACAATATGAACGATGTCATCTGTTTTAACCAACAACATGCCGAATCCTGCCTAAAATATGGGCAAACCCAGTTTATAACGGCACAAGCTCGCAGTGGCTCCCTCAGTGAAAAAGAGTATATTGAAGACCGCAAAAATGATCTGCTCTGGTCTCGTGAAATGGGAATCGACTGGGCGCTGCAAACGTATAAGGTCGACGCCTTGGTCTTCCCTGCTTCCAGTGTCGCCACCTTAGCAGCGAGAGCCGGTTACCCTTCCATTGGTGTTCCGGTGGGATACATGGAAAACGGCGAACCCTTTGGCATCTCCATGACTGCCAAGGCCTGGCAAGAAGGCTTACTCATAGAAATCGCTTCCGGATATGAAGCGGCTACCAACTACCGACGCGACCCGGGGTGTTCCAAACTATAATCCCCCTTCCCTGCAGATTTTCTTAAGTCTGCAGGGTTTTTATATAAAAATTTTTTCTGTGTAAACGGATTCGTGCTTTTGAAACGTATTTAGGGTAGAAGGGAGGAATATCCTTGGCTGAATCGTTCGCTACCAACGATTTTATCTCCGAAGCCATTGAAAAACACGCCGACTTGGTTCGCCGAATCTGCTATTTGCATTTAAAGAACAAGGCTGATGTCGAAGATGTTTTTCAAGAAGTATTCCTTCAATTCTTCCTCAACTTTCACACCTTTGAATCGGAAGAACATCAGAAAGCATGGTTGTGCCGTGTTACCTACAATCGTTGCAAGGATTACTACCGAAGCTTTTGGAGACGCAAGGTCGTCAGTCTTCAATCGATGGAAATCCCCTATGAAACCCCCGAGCAAGCCAGCCTCATGGAACAAAGAAACAAACCAACCGAGCCCGGCAACAAATGACTCAAATGCTAGAAATCAGTGCCGAGGCCTTGCAACTTCGCACCGCTCGCATGGAACAGGCACAGCAATTTTCCGATACCGTAGAGCATTGGGCAAAAGAGCAAGTGCAAAATGCTCAAAGCTGGGGATTAACCAATGGATATCCCGATGGATCCTTTAATCCCGATGGTAAAATCTCAGGAACCGAAGGTATTTTGATGATGAGCCGCATGATGAACTGTCTTGCCGGTGAAGATACAACCGGTGGTAATACAGAACAAATCCAATGGCAAAACGTTCCCGAATGGGCCCACACCATGCTACAAGAAACGGCCGCACTACGAATTGCTACGCAGAGCCACATTTACGGTGAAACCCAATTGAATCGTTTGCAATTTGCCGTTGCCTTAGCCAAAGGAATGAGCATTGAACCTATGGCCGTTCCCGAAGGAACCGTTGTTTTCCTAGATCAAGAAGAAATCCCAGCCGATGCGTTAGGCTATATCTATGCACTACGCACCTTAGGAATCATTGAAGGAAACGAAGGTCAATTCTTCCCCAATCTTGGCGTGACTCGCGCCGAAGCTGCAACCATGCTGAATCGTGTAATGACAATGGTACCGGCTGAATAATCGCTGTAATTGAAGTAGTTTCTGCTCCCGCCATCCTGCTCATCAGGATGGTTTTTTATAATTTGACAGCTAATTTCTGAAGTGCTATGCTTGATTCAAGATTTTCAAAAAGCAGGTGAAACCATGTCTATTATCATTCAAGGCCATATTTATGAGTTCTCAAAAGAAGTTCGCCGCGACCCACATTTACGCGAGGGATTTATGCAATTAGCACGGAAAACCTTCGGTATCGACTTTCATCCTTGGTTGGAACAAGGCTATTGGGGTGATGCTTTTGTGCCCTACGTTCTGACCTATCAGGGACAAGTGGTGGCATCGGTTTGTGTGAATCTGATTTTTGGACGGATAACTTCTCAAAACATGGGGAGAGAACCGTCCCCAAGAAAATTATTCGTGCAGTTGGGTGGCGTGATTACGGCAAAGGAGCACCGCGGGCGGGGGTTGTCGCGTTGGCTCATCGAGCAAGTGCTTGAGGAGTGGCGTGAAAAAGCAGACGGAATTTATTTATACGCCAACGATTCGGTCTTAGACTTTTATCCGAAGTTCGGTTTTGTAAAAGAGCAAGAATTTCAAGCATCTGTTGTAGCTTTAGGACCGGCACAACCGATGAGAAAACTCGATCTAACTAGTGAAGAGGATCTAACACTGCTAAAACACTGCTATGAACAGGGGAATCCCTATGCTGCCTTTCAAGTCGAGTATTTCAATTTGATTATGTTTTATTTGCTGGGACCTTATAAAGATTGTGTTTATAATGTGCCCGAACAGCAGACACTGCTAATTGCAAAGCAAGAAGCCGGTAGGTGGCAGTGTTTTGAAATTTTGGGGAGCAGCAAGCTCCCTTTGCCTCAACTGCTGGGAGTGCTGAACCCTGATCAACCCACAAGGCTCGAATTGGGCTTTCAAGCGCAATCGAGCTTGGACTTTTCGGTCCAGCCCTTGCACGAGGAAGATACCACCTTCTTTGTCTTAGCAGGCAAAGAACGTCCGTTTACATCGGGTTTCGGTCGCATGCCGGTCTTATCTCGAGCTTAGATATGAATCTTTAGGAGGTGCGTCTATTGCCACTGCAAATCATTCGTCAGGATCTTACCAAAATGGAAGTCAACGCCATTGTCAATGCCGCCAACTCGCAATTGCAACAAGGAGGCGGTGTCTGCGGAGCGATTTTCGCAGCTGCCGGAGCAGAACGGCTACAAGCCGAGTGCAATACCCTCGCTCCTTGCCCGGTAGGCCAAGCTGTTCTGACTCAAGGGTATGACTTGCCGGCGGACTTCATCATTCACACCGTGGGTCCTGTTTGGCAAGGCGGAGATCATAATGAAGAAGCGTTGCTTCGCTCGTGTTATCGTTCGAGCCTGACGCTTGCTCAAGCGCGGGGCTTGGATTCTATCGCTTTTCCACTGATCTCGAGTGGAATTTATGGGTATCCAAAGGATTTGGCGTTGCAGGTTGCCATGAAAACGATTGGAGAATTCCTGTTGGAACACGAGATGCAGGTTTCTTTAGTGGTATATGATGCGGATACGGTTCAGATTAGTAAATCACAATACCGCGAGTTACAAGAGTTCATCGATGATCATTATGTGGAGGAACATCTGCTGCGCCGAAGCAGACGAAATGAAGTGAGCGCTGATCTTGCTGAAGAAGAAAGCGTCCGTTATCGAGTGCCTTATCGCGAATCTTCTCCTTCTCCAAAGCAAAAGTCGGCCCATGCCGCCTCCCAACGTAGCTTTGTGGTCAAAGAATTCTCCATAAGTGAAACCTTTAGTGAAATGTTGTTTCGTCATATCGATCAAAGTGGCTTAACAGACCCGCAAGTCTACCGCAGAGCGAACATGGATCGCCGCTTGTTTTCAAAAATTCGCAGCAACACAGAGTATCAACCCAGCAAGAATACCGCTTTGGCCTTAGCGGTTGCTTTAAAGCTGAATCTCGATCAGACCACCGATTTATTGCGGCGAGCCGGGTATGCTTTATCACCGAGCAGCAAATTCGATTTGATTGTCGAATACTTCATTCGTGAACAGTTGTTCGATATATTCGAAATCAACGCCGTTCTCTTCGAATATGGGCAAAGCTTGTTGGGGGTGTAATAGGTTTGCGGGTGTTTGTTTAGGGACGCCCAAAAAATGTCGCATGGCAAGCGACCTATCGGTTTAAGACTCATGGTATTCTCTGAGTGAAATCAAAAACGAGGAGGATGGATCATGAAAAAAGGTTTAACCGAGTTGGTATTCATTTTAGACCGCAGCGGCTCGATGAGTGGATTAGAGAAGGATACGATTGGTGGCTTCAATTCCCTTTTGGAGAAGCAGAAAAAAGAAGCGGGTGCCTGCATTGTGACGACCGTTTTATTCGATGATCGCTACGAATTATTGCACGACCGCATTCAAATTCACGGCATCGCCCCGATTACTGAGCGGGAATACTTCGTCCGGGGATCGACCGCTTTGTTGGATGCCATGGGAGTGACGATCAACAAAATCGGTAATGCCCAAAAGCATACCGCAGAGGCAGAAAGAGCTGAAAAAGTGTTGTTTGTCATCACCACCGATGGTATGGAAAATGCCAGTCGAGAATTTACCGCTGAAAAGATCCGAACTATGGTTGAGCACCAAAAAGCGGTTTATGGTTGGGAGTTCTTATTCTTGGGTGCGAATATCGATGCTGTAGCAACGGCCGCACAATATGGCATTGCCGAAGATCGCGCTGCCTCGTATCATGCCGATGCTGACGGTACCCAACTGAACTTTATCGCGGTCAACGAGGCGGTGGTCAAATTCCGCACGAACAAAAAAATGGATGCCCATTGGAAGGCACCCATCGAAGAAGATTTCAAAAAACGCGGTAAAAAATAAGCTTGGGGACGGTTCTCTCCCCTCGATTTTTACCAATTAACCACCAGTTAAACCCCTGCATCCGGTTAACACTTGACCATTAAATCTCCAAATCACGTTACTATTTCAAAGCCCCGTATGAAGAGCACTTCCACGTGTTTCATACAGGGCTTTTTTTATAAAATCTTCACCAATGCTTTTTCAATGCGGTGATCCTCAATTTCCACCACTTTAATACGGAGTCCGTACGCATCCAATTCAAATTGCACACCGTCGTCCGGAATCGAACCGAGCACTCCAAACACCATACCGCCAAAGGTATCGTAATCATCAGTTGGCAACCATAGATTAAGTTTTTCTGCAACCTCGTGGAGATCGATTTGACCTTGCACGCTCCAAAGCCCCTCTTCGACCTCAACCATGAGTTGGTTCTCTCCAATGACATCTTCGTCGTCATCCAAATCGCCAACCAGCTGCTCAATCAGGTCATTCATCGTGATAATCCCACTCATTCCTCCATATTCATCGAGCACAACCGCAAGCCTGACCCGATTGGCCTTCATGTTTCGGAACAAGTTATCTGCCCTGACACTGCCGGGCACAAAATAAGCCGGTTGAACTACATTCTGCATAACTTCCTCTTTGGTCAAATTTTTATGCCTGAAATAGTCCTTAATGTTGACGATTCCCAAAACGTTGTCCGCACTGTCTTCACAAACCGGGTAAACGGTAAAAGGATTATTGTGGATGGTTTCCTCCCATTGTTCCAGTGAATCCTCTACCCATAAAATTGCGACCTCTGTCCGATGGGTCGCGATTTCTTCGGCGGTGATATCATCAAACTCAAAAACATTCTGTATGAATTCGCGTTCGTGTTTATCGATGGTCCCTTTGGCACTGCCGACATCCACCATCATCCGGATCTCCTCTTCGCTAACCTCGTCATCCACATGATCGGGGTCAATGCCAAACAACCGCAAAATAATGTTGGTTGAAAAAGTGAGTAAGCCAACGATAGGGGCAAACACTTTTGCAATAACACTGACCAATCCCGATAACCCCAAGGCCATCGACTCCGATTTGCGCATCGCGATTCGTTTTGGCACCAATTCACCAAACACCAAGGTGACGTAGGATAAAATGATGGTGATCGTCACTACTGCAATCGTATTCAACGCCTGCACAGAACCGGGCACACCCATAGAAACCATCAGGTCTACAAGTGAATCAGAGAAGTTTTCGGCAGCAAAAGCACTGCCTAAAAAGCCCGAGAGGGTAATCGCCACCTGAATGGTCGCTAAAAACCTCGCTGGCTGACTGGTCAGTTTCACTAACCTTGCTGCTCGAACGTCACCTTTTTCTGCCATGCTGGCTAATTTGTTATCATTAACTGTGATGATCGCGATTTCAGCACTGGCAAAAATTGCATTCAGAAAAACTAAAAGAATTTGAATTGCCAGCAAAGTCGAAAGACTGCTTTCCACAATAATACTTCCTTTCAAAAACAACAAAACAAGCACTCCTTGCTCATGGTTATCAGCAAAGATGCTTGTTTAATCTCATGATTCGTACAGCAAAAAGAGGATGCTCGCTTTCTTCGGTTCCCATGGGAGCCATCGCAGTTACCTCGCTTTACACTTTTATCTTTTTTATGGTATCAAAAATGTGTATCCTTGTCAAGTTTTCCCCGGAGCCCCTTGCTTGTAGTGACGATTTCTTATATAATGGTGAATATTCTACGATGCAGACAGACTGGAAGGTAATGGTGAGGTCATGGAACACAAAGAGCTGGAAATCATCAAGGTTAATCAAGAGTATGGGGGCAATCAGTATCGTTTTCGTCACCCGATCATGAATCGGGGCGGTTGTTCTACGGTCGCCGCATGTCATGCAGCGGCCATGTTAGCACACAAAGATCCTACTCGCTCGGCTCTTTATCCTTATGAACATCTGCAAATCAGCCAGACCGAATTCACGAAATTTGCCGATCGTATGTATCGCTTCGTTGCCCCGGGATTTCGTGGCATGGCTGAAACACATCTTTTTGAAAGAGGTTTCGAAAAATTTGCTAAGGCGCAAGGGATAGAAGTCCGTTTTGAATCGCTGCAAGGTGATGCATCGTTTGAAGAAGCAAGGGCATTGATCCATCGACTGATCGATAACGGTATTGGCGTACAATATCTGCTTCTGCGTCATACCAATCCCTTATTTGATGAAATCGAGTGGCATTGGTTTACCGTAACCGGCTACATTGACAACGAAATCATCTACTCAACCTGGGGCGAACGGCGAACCGCCGACCTCAAACTCCTCTGGGATACCGGTCACAACGAAAAGGGCGGCCTCATCGCCGTTCTGTAGTGGGGACGGTTCTCTCCCCGCCGTTTTTCCCAATTATTTCCCATCACTCAACACAAAACACGATCCATACTTTTCGTATCGGATCGTGTTTTGTTGATTCCTACAAGGGCAGAAGCAAAAGATTGCCTTCTTACGCCGCACTTTTAGATTTGAGCTTCGAATTTGAAGACTGGGATTCGAAGGCTGGAAAATAGATGGATAATTTCCAGGGGAGAGAACCGTCCCCAAGTATTACTTGAAGAGCCAGAGACTGAACGCCATGATTACCATACCGGCAATCATACCGTAAATGCTCAAATGATGCTCTCCGTATTCTTGTGCCGAAGGTAAGAGTTCATCGATCGAGATGTAAACCATAATCCCCGCAACCACTCCAAAGAGGATTCCATAAACGACGTCGTTCATGAAAGGCATCAAAATCAAATAGCCAATGAGAGCTCCAATGGGCTCCGACAATCCTGACGCAAAGGAATACAAAAAAGCCTTCTTTTTACTTCCGGTTGCATAATAAATCGGGTATGACACCGCCATTCCTTCCGGAATATTATGGATTGCAATTGCCACTACAATCGGAATTGCAATAGTTGGGTCCTGCAACGCGGAAATGAAAGTCGCCAACCCTTCGGGAAAATTGTGGATGGCAATCGCCAGTGCTGTAAAAACTCCGGTTCGCATCAATTTTGAATGATCTTCACGTTCTTTGACCCCGTCAATTAGAACCTGCTTCCCTTCATCATCGTGAATATGAGAAGATTGGTTGAAATCGTGAGGATTTTGTTCACTGGGTAGAATTTTATCAATCAAACCGATAATCAGCATCCCCGCGAAAAATGCTAGGTTTGCTGCTAAAAATCCGCCTTGTTCTCCATAGGATATGGTTAAAGAATCCTTAGCTTTGACGAAAATTTCGACCATGGAGACATAAATCATAACCCCAGCTGAGAAGCCTAGGCTAATTGCTAAAACATGATTACTAACTTTTTTTGTAAATAATGCGATTAAGCTTCCGATACCAGTCGACAATCCAGCAAATACCGTAAGCAAAAAAGCAAACCATACATTACCCAAATGCGCTCATCCTTTCTATGAAACGTTGATGCAATGCTATCTATCTTCCTCACCACGAGGCCGTTTCCCTTTCTACTCAAACAACAAACAAAATTATCATACCCCCTTGACTTCGCATAAACATATGTTATTATTAACATATGTTAGGAGCGTGATAAGTATGAACATCCGTTTTGCCATTTTGGGCTTACTCCGGGCAAAATCCATGTCCGGATATGATATTAAAAAAGCGATGCAGGATTCCCCTTATCTCTTGTGGTCCGGTAATAATAACCAAGTCTACACGGCTTTGCTGTCATTGTGCCGAGAAGAGGCGTTGACTTGCGAGACCGTTCATCAGGAGAACGGTCCATCGAAAAAAATGTACCGAATCACCGAGACCGGTCAACAACAATTGCTTGAAACCTTTCAAGCCGCTGAACTACCCTTGCCGGAATATCGAAATTGGTTTCTGCTTTTGTGGTCTCAAATCGATGTGCTTCCCAAAAAGGAATCCGAATCCCTTCTGCAAGCATACCGCGAAGCTGTTTATGGCCAACTCCGTTACGAAGAAGAACGGATTCGTAGACAACAACAAGAATTCAAAACTCCACAAGAAGAATTAATCATCACCCGCTTACGAGCCCATATACTGCAATTTTATCAGAATGAGTTGACTTGGATCCAAGAAACTCAGGCTCTATGGAGCCAATTAGGAAAGGAGGCATCTCAATGATGCTCGAACACATCCAATTTCTCAGAAAAGAAACTGGCGCCGGGATTATGGATTGCAAGTCTGCCCTGCTAGCTGCAAATGGCGACGTTACCAAAGCAACCTCGATTCTAATGGAGAAAGGGTTTCAATTAGTACAAAAAAAAGCCGAGCGCACAGTGGAAAGCGGTGCTTCTTATGCGACGGTCAAAAATGGAGTAGCTGTTTTGGTCAATCTTCGGAGTGAAACGCCTTTTGTTGCTTCTAATCCCAAATTTCTGGATTTCGCCGGTGTTATCGCCGAGGCTGCAGCAGCTTACTCAAGCGAAAATGTAGAGCAATTACTTGCACAGCCCACCCCTATTGCTGAAACCACAGTACAAGATTTATTGCAAAAAATGATTATGACCTTCCGTGAAAATATCGTTATCCAAAGCATTCATCGTTTGGAGGACGGGGAGGGCGCATATCCTTATGCGTATATGCATCAGAAAGGAAGAATTGGTGTTATTCTTCAAATGATGAAATCCGCTGCCCCTGCGGAGGTTCAAGAGGAAATCGCCAAAGAACTTGCGTTGCAGATTGCTTCTATGTCTCCTCAAGTCGTTCGCAGAGAGGATCTCGCTGAAGCTCAGCTCCGGGAAATGCAACACGAAATCGATCAAGAAATGGAAGCAGATCCTTCTTTAAAAGGCAAACCCTCCGCCGTTCTCGGAAAAATCCGCAGTGGTAAACTAGAAAAGAAGTTAAGACAACTATGCCTCCTGGAGCAACCCTACATCCGCGATGACTCCATAAACATCGGTCAGTTTCTCAAACAACAAGAAAAGGTCCATGGGGTTTCCTTTGAGATCAAACGTTTCATTCGTCAGGAACAAGTCGTTGATTTAGAGAATGCTTCCTATTGTGCCGTCATGCGCTTCTAGCGACCCGGTATTATCGTTTACCGAAGCCCTTGCTGTTGCGTTCTCTCCAGGGATGAGCGCAAACTCCTTGCTCCATGACTTCCCAAAATTCATGGTAGAGAACCTCCGGATACACTCTTTCCATTTGTGAAATCTCTTCTTTACTAAAGAAGCCAATTTCCTTTAACACTTGATGCTCATCATCAAACTCCGGATCATATCCTAAGCAAAGCTCCCCGGTCAGTCTTTTTGCCAAGAAATAATTGGTCAAAAGGATGCCTTGGGAGTTTTTTTCTTCCACCGTCCAGAGCAGGTTCTCGATTTCTACAACAAGCCCGGTTTCTTCCAAAACCTCTCTCACACCGGCTTCGGCAGTCATTTCCATTTGCTCAACTCCGCCCCCGGGCGGAACCCAATATTCTTCATGTCCTTCTGAAGTTCGATGAACATGCTTTACCAGCAAAATTCTCCCCAGTGCATCGGGAACGAAAACCCGGACCCCGGCCCATACCGTCGATGGCATTAAACGTTCCTCCCCTTCCAATCCAATTCACATCCATTCCATTTCGCAAACGCCTGCAAATCTCGCTGTAAATCTTGCACCATTTCAAGACTGGGCTCCACGCCCTTTTCCCACCATAGGTTCTGGATGTGCATAAGGCCTTCTTTACGACGGCATACCGGCTCAATCCGACCTACAATGCGATCCCCATAAAGCATGGGCAAAACATAATAGCCAAATTCGCGTTGCTCGCGCGGTTTATAAATCTCCCATGTATAAGAAAAATCAAAGAAACGCTGGATCAATTTTCGGTCCCAAAGCATTGCATCTAACGGGGCTAAAAATTTAAACCGAAAACTATCTTCAATGGGCTCCGCAGTTTTCTGCCAGAGTGCTTGCTCTTCGCTTCTGTAATAAAAAGGTTCTTGGCTCCCCTCCACCCAAACTTTGCAAATCTTCCCTTCTTCTTGCAAGCGCTCGAATGCCTTTACCCGCTCTGCGGCTTTCAAATTTTCAATCCCCAACCAAGCGTCCGATGCCTTTGGCCACAGTAATCCAACCGCTCCAATGCGTCGCAATACTCGCCATGCATAATGGTCTTCATCCAATGGATACGGATCCTTTTGCTCCAACAACGACTTTGGCAGATGATTCTCAGCAAAATCATAGGTTTTGACCATGCCTTTTTTAGAATGGATGACCAGTTCGCCCCGGAAATACAGCGTTTCTAAAACTGCTCTGGCTAACGACGACCTACTCCAATACCAATCCACCGATCCCTTGTGCCCGATTTCAGCAGAAGACAAAGGCCCTTTAAGATATAATTCTTGGCGAATGATATCGGCGGCTTCATCTACCTCTTGACTGCTTCGGCTCCGATCTCGATATTTTTGGCGAAAGCGTTCCAGATACGGCCAGTCTTCAACCGGCATAATCGAAAGGTTTTTATCAAAAAAATCAATCAGCTGGCGATCCTGATACAGCAATTCTCCCAACGCTTCCTTGCCAAACCCTTCTACCCTGGAATAAAGACTCAACTCGGGACTTTTGCCACAAATATCAATCGGATCAAATTGCAAGCATCCGGTCATGCGGATAAAATCAAGAACCCCTTGCTTTCCCTGAAACGGGGTCTTTCCTAAGAGACCATGACGCAGGAGTAAAAAGCGGCGAGCTTGGTCCAGACTTACGCTATGATTCAAGAGCACCGACACGCTCCTTTCTGGCCTGCAAGGGACTTATGTATTGCTGATAAAACTCCTCTGCTGGTAAGGGATGACTAAAATAAAAGCCTTGTATTCCGTCGCAACCCATGGCTGTTAGAATCTGAACCTGTCCTTCCCGCTCCACACCCTCTGCGATGGTACGAATTTTTATAGTTTTTGCCAGATTAATCACCGATTGAACGACCTGGCGGTCAAACTCATCGTGAATAATGTTGTCGATCAAGGGCTTTGCTATTTTAATGGTGCCGAAGGAGAAGTCTTTCAACGCCATCAGGTTGGAATACCCCGTACTGAAATCGTCGATTGCTACAGCAATACCAAGACTCTGTAAATCGTGCAATAATTGTTCGGTCGCGACCCCACCTTCCATGGCAACTCTTTCTGTAATTTCAAGCTCAAGCCACTGCGACTGCAATTGATATTTCTCCATTTTCTCACGAACCGACCTCGAAAAATCATGATATTCCCATTGCTTGGGAGATACGTTGATTGACATCCGTAAATCCAAGCCCCCTCTTTGGTTCCATAACGCAAGCTGCTGAAAAGCTTTATCTAGGACCCAACCACCAATCGCCAGAATATCATTGGTCTCCTCTGCTAGAGGGATAAACTCATTGGGAGAAATCATGCCATCTCGCGGATGTTTCCAGCGCAACAACGCTTCCATACCCAGCAATTCTCCGCTCCCCAGTGAAATCAGCGGTTGGTAGCACAAACTGAACTCCTTATCGGGGTCAATGTTTCGCAAAGACATTTCAATATGATTTCTACGATCCAGCTCGCGGTTTAGATCCGGATTCGAACATACAATTTGATTATTCCCCTGCTTTTTTGCTTGATACATGGCCATATCGGCATTTTTCAATAATTGATTTGCTGTTTTGGCATCCTGCGGATAAAAAGAAATCCCAATACTAGCCGTAATGGAAAAGATTTGCTCTCCTACTACCAATCCTTTACAGCATTTATCAAGCATCATTTCTGCCATCTCAATCGCTTGTCGGGCTTCCCATGTTCCTTTCGTAAGACAAACGAACTCATCCCCGGAAAATCTCGCAATACTTCCTTGGTTGTGACAACACTTTTTTAACCGATCTGCAACTTCAATCAGGACTTGGTCTCCCACATCGTGACCATAGGTATCATTGATGGTCTTGAATCGATCGAGGTCCAAGAAAAGCAAGGCAATTTGCTCTCCCTCTTCTCGTTGCTCGATATAGTTTTGAAGCTGCTCCATAAAGAAGCGGCGATTGCCAAGATTGGTCAATTCATCGTGAGATGACAACTCTTGGTACTTTCTTTTGCTTTCTTCTAAATCTTTGGTGCGTTGCCGAACCCGTTCTTCCAAAACCTGCTGACCATGCCTTAACAAGACTTCGTTGCGTAAGGACGCCTGTACATACCCACTCATGCTGATATAGATGACAGCAAAGAAGATATTGTTGAGTAGCATCCCGAGATCAGGACTGCCTAAGGTTAAAAGCACAAAAGGGTTTAATAGTGCATATCCCATACGAATCCACCGAAAAAGGCGCTGCTCCGCTCTAATCTCGTGGATTTTACCTTGCTCTGTATGGGGGTGATAATAGAGAGCCCCCATGGCAAAGAGAAGTAACGAAGCCATATAAGCCGCATCGACTGGGGAATTGGGGGTATAACGCTGATATAAGCTCAAATACGCCCAAATTAAATCAACTATAACGTAGAAAAAGCACCCCAATGCCAACAGCGTTTTCCATAGTTGAAATTCTTCTCGACGCATCGCAAGAGCATTGGTGGAAACACCGACTAAAACGACAGCATCTAAGAGCATAAAGATACTGAAAGTCAAACCCATCTCCCTCAGAAGCGGTGCCGCCTGCCAGCTCCCTCGGAAGAAAACTAGCCATAGAAAAGTCATGGTAAAATAGGTCACTGCGACTGCATCAAGACCATATTGAACCAGCCACCATTTTTCGACCCGTTGACGGGTGATCTGAAGGGTATAGAGAACCAAAAAAACATTGGTTCCCCCATATACTAAGCTCAACCAAGACCATGCAAAAGGATCCACTTTCAGAACCCAGCGTGAAGCAAACCAAATCAAATCTCCTGTCACATGACACCCAATTGCAAAAATCAATAACGCCCAAAGGTTGCGCATCTCTTTTTTGATTTCAGTTTTCCACGTATGAATCAAAACCAAAGTAGCCACGGAACCCCCCAGAGCAGACAAAAAATCTCCCCAAAATTGATAATGCTGCACTGTTACAACGGTATACACCGCAAAATAAAGGAGAATCGCAATCGTTCCCTTCTTTTTGCTGGAAGACAACATTGAAATCCCCCCTCGGTTTTTAAATTAATCACCCTTAACAGGGAAAATATAACACATTCTACCTTTCGGCGCAATAGAAAAAAGACACCTTCTCCCAAAATCGGAGAGGGTGTCTCAATTTTACCTCTTTAACAACTCCACTATGCTGCTTTGAAGTCGTTACGTCCTTTACGCTCATAGATGAGAGCAAACACCGTTGCAACCCCAAGGGCAATCAGAGTCAACGTAAAAGGCAGTTTAGGACCGATTGTATACAACGCCCCAGAGGCAAACGAACCAAAAATCGATCCTAAAGATTTCATAGCGTTATAAAAACCCATGACCAAATTACTTTCCTTGCCTACGGCTTTCTGAGAAACCAGTGCTTGAACGACCGGCATGGAAACCGCATTGAAAGCAAAGAAGGCGATGTTGATCAAAATGAAAGGAACAACAGCATCTACCACAACGATTCCAGCCATTGTGACCGTACATATGGCGAGAACACCAATGATGGATTTGCGAATATCGGTCTTATTAATGATCCACATGGCAATGGTCGTATTCGCCGCCAACGTGATCAATCCCATGGCTCCTTTTAACAAACCATTATAACCGGAACTAAAGCCAAAAACGTCTTTGATATAATAGTTGAAGGAATGGTCAAATGCGGTAAATCCCAAGCTGTGCATCATCACCATGCCAAACAGGAAGGCTAAAATCCAGTTTAAAAATTTGCGGCTGTCTAAAAAAGCCTGGAAGGGATTTGCTTGAACCGCCAGCTGCTTCATATTGAGCGAACTTAACGGAATTTTGGTGTCATCCTCACAAAGGAAGAAAAATATGAAGCCGCAGGTTGCTAAAATAACGACTTGAGCAACAATGGCCAAATAGGTATGGATCTCACCCAATAAGCCACCAGTCAGAAATCCGAATGCACTGCCGACCGATTGAATGGTCGCCAAGACCGTTAAGTCTCGCCCTCTTTGCCGTTCGTCACCAGCCGTATTAACAACATAGGTCAAAACACTGACAAAGGTCGCCCCTGTAAAAGCGCCGGTAAAAGCTCTCGCCAGAATAAAGTGAAGTTCTGTTTGAGCAAGGCCAAAAAAAGTTTGACCTAAGGCATAGCCTAGACAGCCGATTAGTAATCCTTTACGACTGGAGATATAGGTATTGATTTTCCCCCAAAACGGAGATAATAAGAAGTTGACGATCATCATTGAGCCCAAAGCAACTCCGAACATATAATTGCCGAGGTTCAAACTCTTGAAGATGGTGGGGGTCACCGGGTGCGCGAAACTGGCTGCCATATTCAAGAGCACAACCGTTGCAAAAAAGAAGATTCTGGGGGAACTTTTTCGTTCCATGATTGATCGGCCTCCAAATCATTTGAGAAAGATACTATTCCTCTTCCCGCGGGAATACCGGATACGGATGTTGCAGGAAGGATTCATAGACAATTCCATCGGTTGCTTTTACAAATTCCTCTTTGGCCGCTTTGACCAATTCAGGATCTTTTAAGAATTTTAAACCCGCGACTGCCATGGCTTTCGCAGCATAAATCATTCCTTTATGCCCTACCGAACTGGCAGAAGAAGCGGTCACCATCCAAGAATGTCCGGGGATCGCCCACGGGTTGGTAGCAGTGCCAAACATCACGGTCGGGCAGTTCCAGCTGACGTCGGCCACATCGGTTGAACCGGCCATAGCCGTACCCTTGCCGGAGGGTTCTTTAACCTCCGTACACAAAGGCATATCCAAGGATACCCCTAATCGCGCTGCTTTTTGTTTGCGTTCGTCTTCGTTAACATGGGACGATAATTTTCTGGCAAATTCCAAATCGGCTTCGTCCCAAGGTTCCGGACCCACCTCGACCAAAGCATCGTGCATCGCCATGGCAACGACTTCGTTGGGAAGAGTATTCCAAACGCCGCTCTCTAACAGGATATCGACTTCGGTCTCGGTCATCATAGCTGCCCCACGTGCAATTTTTTTCACACGTTCTACAATATCTTTCAGGGCTTGCACATAAGGAGCCCGAACAAAATACCACACCTGAGCGCGGTCGGGTACAATATTCGGAGCCATGCCGCCATCGGTAATCACATAATGAATGCGGGCCTGGGTGATCACGTGTTCACGAAGGTAGTTACTACCCACATTCATCAGTTCAACCGCATCTAATGCACTACGGCCATTGTGTGGATCCCCTCCGGCATGAGCAGTACGTCCTTTGAAGGTGAATTTCAAAGAATTGTTGGCGTTCGAGCTGTTCAGTTGAACCCCGTTGACACTACCCGGATGGTAGGCAAAGGCAATATCCACATCGGCAAAGAGCCCGTGTTTCGCCATCATGGCTTTGGCACTGTAATTTTCTTCGGCCGGGCAACCATAATAAACAATGGTTCCACTCAGTCCCTGTGCTTCCATCTCTTCTTTTAATCCCAGAACGGCACCTACACAGGCCACGCCCAAAAGATTATGTCCACAACCATGACCGGGAGCCCCTTCTTTGACTGGAATTGGATCTGCGCAAGCTTGATTGCTCAAGCCCGGCAAAGCATCGTATTCTGCTAAAAATCCGATAATGGGTTTACCCGAACCCCAACTGGCGGTAAAGGCGGTGGGAACACCGGCCACATTTTCTTCAATACGAAATCCCTTGCTTGCTAAATAATCACGACTAACATCGGCAGATTTGTACTCTTTCAAACTTGTTTCGGCAAAGCTCCAAATTTGATCACTGAGCTGGGTCAATTCATTGCGAACGGTTTCAATGGCTTTCAATGCTTTCTCCATGACACACCCTCCCTTAAGTTTTATCTTATTCATTTACGCTTTTCACTGAGGAATTCCTGCCCAAGATTAGAAGGTTTCCCGAAGGATTCGCCTACCTTTTACATCATTTGGCAGGGTTTTGTCCTCGGGTTCGCGAAATAGCACGGAAAAGAGAGAAAGAGGTGTTTGCGTTGACCGATGAAGCTAAAAAAATAATTCCTTCCGAAATCGAAGCTGCCTGGACCGCCGATGTCCGGTTAGCCGTGCGTCGCATGGCGTTGCTTTATCATTCCATGACCACCAATCTGATTGCAGCACTCGGGGAAGAAGAAGCGAAGAAGTTGACCGATAAAATCGTATGGGATTATGGCACCTTGTGTGGCCAGGCAGTGCGTGAAGCTGTATTGGCCCAGGGTAAACCTTTAACCTATGAAAATTTCCGTTCAATTCCCGATTTGCCAAGTAAAGGTTGGGAACACGGCAGCTACACCGATGAAGCCGGCCAAACTCATGCAACCGTCTCCTACTGCCCGGTTGCCGATGTATTTGCCCAATATAAAACACCGCTGGCACGAAGTTATTGCTTGGTTGACCCCTCCAAGTATGAAGGTTATGATCCCGAGCATACCATGCGACACGCCAAACACGTCATGGATGGAGATGGCTTTTGCTGGATTGTAGTTGAGAAAAAGCAATGAAACCGAATCGCTCTGAACATATTTTGATTTGTTTATCGGGGGCTCCCTCCAATGCACGAGTTATTCGTGTTGCTGCCGATATGGCCTCTGCCTTACAAGCCCCAATGACAGCTTTATATGTTGATCATAAACCCATGGATCCGGCAAGTCGTTTACGATTACAAGATCATTTAAAGCTGGCAGAAAGCTTAAACGCACGAATTGTAACCGTCCATGGAGAGAACTTAGCAGTTCAGCTGGTGGAATATGCCAAACTCAGTGGTGTCAGTAAAATTGTCTTAGGACAATCGGGTCGCACAACGGGGTTTACACTCCGTCGCAAGAGCTTAGCCGATGAAGTCATGCTTCTGGCACCCCATTTGCAACTCTACATTATACCAAATACTCCAGATGCAAACGAGGAAGCAGAAGAAACCCATTGGCGATTCCACTGGCAAGATGCTGCCAAAGCTATTGGGATCCTCGCATTGACGACCCTCGTTACACAGATCTTTGATCGTGCCGGATTCAGTGATGCCAATATCATCATGGTTTATTTATTAGCAGTGATGCTGACCGCAATGGTAACCAATGGTCGCTTTTATGGAACTGCCGTTTCCTTAATCAGTGTCGTGCTGTTCAACTATTTGTATACCGAGCCGCGATTCACTTTGCGCGCCTATGATGCTGATTATCCGGTCACCTTCTTGGTCATGTTTGTGGTTTCCTTTTTGGCCGGAACTTTGACGATGCAGGTAAAAAGTCAAGCCAAATTGGCGGCAACCAAAGCATATCACACGCAAGTCTTGCTAGAGACCAGTCAGAAATTGCAACAGGCCGATAGCGAAAAGGAAATCCTGATTGAGACCGCTCGGCAACTTGAGAAACTACTGCGTTGTGCTGTCTTGATTTATCCAATTCGCAAAGGTGAGTTATCTCCCCCGCTCTATGTCAGGCAACTGCAAAGTAGCGAAGTACCGGATAGGTTTCTTTCCGACCACGAAAAAGCTGCAGTCGCTTGGGTATTCACCCATAATCACCAAGCCGGAGCCACGACCCAACAATTTCCGCAGGCTCGTTGCTTGTATCGTAGTGTCCGAAATCATGACCGTATCTTTGCGATTTTTGGTTTAGCTTTAGAAAGCCGGGCCATCTTAGACCTTTTGGAAAAAGACTTGTTGACTGCCATTTTTAGCGAGGCAGCAATGGCCTTGGAAAAAGAAGATCTAAACCGCCTCAACACACAAATCACCATCACCTCACAACAAGAACAATTGAGGGCAAATTTACTTCGAAGCATTTCACACGATTTGCGCACCCCACTCACCAGTATTTCCGGTAATGCCGACTTTCTCCTCAACAATTCCGAAGAAATGGATTACGATAAACACCTCGCTTTTTATCGAGATATTTATGAAGACGCGATGTGGCTCAACAATTTGGTTGAAAATCTCTTATTCATTACACGAATTGAAAACGATACCATGCAACTCAATCTTCAACCCGAATTGCTCAGTGATATTGTTGAAGAAGCTTTATCCTATGTTCAACGGCGAAACAGCAACCATTATATTGAGGTCGACTTAGGCGAGGAACTGCTCATGGCACGCATGGAATCTCGCTTAATCATTCAAGTCGTAATCAATCTTTTGGATAATGCTCTCAAATATACACCGGCAGGCTCTCACATTAACATTCGAGCCTTTCGAGAGAATTCATGGATTCATCTGGTGATTTCTGATGATGGTCCGGGTATTGATGATGGTACCAAAGCCCATCTGTTTGAATTGTTTCACACCGGACCCAAACTTTCGGCAGATGGTCGTCGTGGATTAGGTTTGGGGCTAGCACTTTCCAAATCCATTATAACGGCCCATGGAGGTACCATTGAGGTTCGGGATCGAATCCCCCATGGCGTAATCTTTGAGTTCAGTTTACCGGCAGAGGAGGTGACATATCATGGAGAAGAAAGGGAAAGTATTGGTTATTGAAGATGACAAGGCGATTCGCAATCTCATGGCAGCGACCCTTGAGAGCCGTGGCTACTCCTATGTCTTTGCTGAAACCGGTCAGGAAGCCTTACTAAAAATTACTGGTGCCGCTCCGGATCTCATCATTTTAGACCTTGGTTTACCCGATCTCGATGGTATTGAAATCATTCGAAGGGTCCGAACTTGGTCCAAAATCCCAATCATTGTGGTCAGCGCTCGAAGTAATGATAAAGACAAGGTTATGGCCCTGGATGAAGGAGCAGACGATTATCTGACCAAGCCCTTCAGTGTAGAAGAACTCTTGGCCCGAATCCGGGTCGCTTGGCGCAGAATTCAAGACACCCTACATTCCTATGAAACCACGGAATCCTCTTTCTGCAATGGCCCTTTGGAAATCGATTATCTCAGTCGCGCTGTCAAAGTTGAAGGTGTTGAAATTCATTTAACACCGATTGAATACAAGTTGTTGACCTTATTAGCGAAAAACATTGGCAAAGTGTTGACCCATAATTACATTCTCAAAGAGGTGTGGCAAAATTACCTGCCCAATGATACCCCTTCTTTACGCGTTTTCATGGCAACCTTACGAAAAAAAATTGAACCTGCTGCCCAAGCAACCAAGATGATCCAAACTCATGTCGGAGTTGGCTACCGAATGATCCGAAGAGAAGAGGATGAAATGAATCCCTAATCTTTCCCCCTTAAGCAAAAGAGAATCTCCTCACAATGAAGAGACTCTCTTTTTTTGCGACTATTTTTTTGCGATAACCTTTTTTGCAGCTTCCACCACGTCTTTGGCAGTCAACCCGTATTTTTCAAGTAGTTGAGCCGGCTTACCAGACTCCCCAAAGGTATCTTGGATTCCCACTCGAACCAAAGGAGTCGGTGCTTTTTCAGATAATACTTCGGCAACGGCACTGCCTAACCCGTTGATGATACTATGTTCTTCTGCCGTCACAACGGCCCCTGTTTTTCGGGCTGTTGCCAAGATCGCTTCCTCGTCGAGCGGCTTGATAAAGGGAACATGCAAAACTTCGGCTGAAATGCCTGCCTCAGCTAAGATATCTGCTGCTTCTAAAGCCACGGCGGTCATCATCCCGGTTGTAATCAAGCTAACCTGTTCACCGCTCTTCATACAACGCGCTTTACCCCATTGCATCTGGTAGTCTTCTGGCATAATGACCGGAACCGCTGAACGGCCCATGCGTAAATATACGGGACCTTCATAGGCAGCAATGGCGTGTACCGCCGCCGTTGTCTCCACGGCATCCGCCGGACAAATCACGGTCATTCCCGGAATACCGCGCATTAACCCCATATCTTCAATTGACTGATGCGATGCCCCATCTTCTCCTACCGTGATTCCGGCATGGGTCGCCGCGATTTTTACATTCAAATGCGGATATCCGATGGAGTTGCGGATTTGCTCATAAGCGCGTCCCGTTGCAAAAATCGCAAAGGTACTGGCAAAGGGGATCTTGCCACTAGCTGCCAAGCCGGCGGCAATTCCGGTCATATTCGCTTCTGCGATGCCAATACTGAAAAATCGTTCCGGAAACCGTTGGGCAAAGGCAATGGTCATGGTCGATTTAGCAAGGTCTGCATCTAAGACTACGACTTTGGGGTTCTGCTCTCCCAATGCGACCAAGGCTTCTTTATAAGCGTCGCGGGTGGCAATCATTTTACTCATGGCTCGACTCCTCCTTCTCGGTTAGCTCTGCCAAGGCTTGTGCTAATTGGTCGGCATTGGGGGCACTGCCGTGCCATTCCGCTTTATTTTCCATAAAGGAAACCCCTTTGCCTTTAATCGTATGTGCTAATAACAGAGTCGGTTGACCTTTGGTCGACTTCGCCACGCAAATGGCTTCTCGAATTTGCGTAAAATCATGACCGTCGAGTTCAACTACATGCCAACCAAATGCCTTAAATTTTTCAGCAATGGGTTCAATGTTCATCACATCACAAATTTCGCCACAGATCTGCAGGTTATTATAATCTAGAATTACTGTTAAATTGTCCAGCTTATAATGGGCAGCTGCCATTGCCGCTTCCCAGATTTGCCCTTCTTGACATTCTCCATCGCCAATAATCGCATAGACACGGCGGGGGCTGTGGTCCAATCTTGCCGCCAAAGCCATCCCTAACGCTCCCGATAAGCCCTGACCTAAGGATCCGGTTGAGAAATCAACCCCTGGAATATGTTTCATATCGGGATGTCCTTGTAAACGACTGTTGATTTGTCGGAAGGTTTTTAATTCCTCCACCGGAAAGAACCCCCGTAATGCCAATGTCGCGTAAAGTGCTGGAGTTGCATGGCCTTTGCTCATCACAAAGCGATCTCGCTCCGGGTATTGTGGGTTCATCGGGTCCAAACTCATTTCTTCAAAATAAAGTACGGTCATCACTTCAGCTAACGATAAAGAGCCCCCCGGATGTCCCGATTTCGCTGCTGCGGTCGCCTTTACAATCTCGCGGCGAATCTCACGGGCGATGGCTACATCTGTGTTCAGCATTTGACGTCACTCTCCTAATTTCATATTTTCGGATTATTTTTGAACTTGTCTTCTCTTTTGTTCGCGAACGGCTTGCATAAATTTTGGGATTGCTGCGAGCCGATGAAAGCGTTTTGGATTTCGCACCGCCCGGTAGAGCCACTCCATGTGAATGCTCTGCACCCAGGCAGGCGCACGTTGGTCAATCCCTGCCATGACATTGAAACTGCCGCCAACGCCAATTGCTACCAAGGGAGCCAGGTTTTTTTTATGCTTCTGAATCCAAATTTCCGCCGGTCTGGGAGGTCCCAAGGCACAAAACAACATCTCGGTGCCTGCTTCCCGGATTTCCGCAACCAAAGCTTCTTCCTCTTCGGCTTTGAAATAGCCGTCGTGCGTACCACAAATGTGTAACCCAGGGTATCTCTCCAACGCTGTCATGGCGGCTTGGTTGGCAACGCCGGGGGAAGCCCCTAAGAAAAAGACCTTATATTTTTGTTGAGCAGCCAAGTTCAGCATCTCTTGCATGAGATCAAATCCAGCGACTCTCTCTTTTAAAGGGTCTCCTAATTGTTTGGCTGCCCATAGCATTCCGGTGCCGTCGGGAACCAGGAGGTCTGCTTTTTGTAAGGAGGCAGCGAAGGTTTCATCTTGCAAGCCATTCCAAGCGATTTCCGGGTTAATGGTCACGATATGAGCAAACTCTTTTTTTCGAATGCGCTGTTCGATCCAGTCGACCGTCTCAGCCATCGTAATAGAAGCAACCCGATACCCTACAATTTGAACCGTTTTCATCGTTGATTCTCCTCTGCCGTTTGAATGGCCAGTCTAGCACTTTGTAACGCTTGGTCACGCAATTCATGGAAGCGTTGTGAAGAGGCTTCCATATCGAGGGGAGATTGCAGGGTCTGATTGATCAGATGGAGCAATTCTTCCGATCGCAGTTCACTCAAACTACCTGCCAAAACCTGGCCGACCCGTTTGGCAAAATGATCGACTTTGGGATCATAACGAATCGCTATCGCTTTGGTAGCAGTTATGGCTGCAAAAACAAGCGCATGTAAGCGAACACCAATCAGTAATTGGCAAGATTTTATGACCGATAAAACTTCTTTGACGGAATAGCCGTGCGGCAAGCAAAAGGCGTGCTCTTTTTGTTTCATCTGTTCTTTAATCTTTTGGCCAATCGCCTCATCTCCGCTTTGCTGCATGGGGATGAAAACTACTTGCGCTTGTTGTGTTGAGATTATTGCATCAAGCGCGAGCGCAAGTTGGTCTATCCAAGTTTCATCGTTTCCCCAAGGTCGTACCGATACTGCCAAAAGTGGCCCTCGCTCCAATTGCACTCCTAGGTCTCTTAAAATCTGTTGACCAGAAGCACTTTCAGGAGATTCGAACAATAAAACGGGATCGGCTGAAAGATATAATTTCACCTTAGGAATGCCTAACTGAAGCAATTCGTCAAAGGATTGTTGGTCGCGCACGGTTAAAACTTTGGCTGCTTGCAAAATCCAACCGGTCAGACGACGATTAAACGCTTTACGAATCGGTCCAATGCCCTGGCCATAGATCATAAACGGGGTACGCCGCACCACGCTCATAGCCAGAATCAACAGGTAATATTGCAAACTGCGGCTGCTGGTAACATCTTGTAATAAACTGCCTCCGCCACTGATCAATAAGTCATTTTCCCCTAACGCATGCCAAATCGCTTTGTAATCGGTGCGCGAAATCGCATGGACATCATGACTGCTTTCGGTCAGTTTCGGGTTCGCCGAAAGAACGGTTAGAGCTAACTGTTCATGCTCCATCCGGAGAGCCTGTTGCATCGATGTCAAAATTGCTTCGTCGCCAAGATTATTGAAGCCATAATATCCGGAAATCAAAATTCGTAAAGGCCGAGAAGAACGGTCAGTTTGCCTGTTCGGCATGTTCTTCGTCCTCCTCCCAATAGCGATGGAACCAATGCGAGAACAGTCGTACTGCAATGGCTGCACCGATACCTAAAATCACGCCTAAGGCCAATCCCCACAGTCCGCGATTCATACTGATCCACATACCGGACCGCACATGAGCAAAGGAGTTCACAACCGAAACCCACCCTACGGTTGCTAATGCCAACAAAGGGCCTACTAGGAAGCGCTGCCCAAACGCCCACAAGAGGGGCATTAGCAGAATGGCAGGATATCCAATCAAGAATTCTTTGTTACGGGGTCTGGCGACTAAGACACGTTCTAAAAAGGCTCGCATTTTCAATTCTAATCCACTGATCGCTCCCACCGAAGCATTTCCGGAACGCAAAATATAATAGAAAAGGGCCCCTGCAGCAACCACTGCAAACATTGCCCAAAGCACGGTGATAGGGCTGGCTAAAAGTTGTTTCAAATCACAACGCATTTCCTTCCAGCCGCGCTTCTCGACCGGTGCTTGAAATTGGAAGCCGTAACGCATGAAATACCACAGTCCCAGTATCAACAGTGGTAAGACAAATCCCACTTTAACACCGCGAAAATATTGAAGTTCCAGCATAAAAGTGTTGTCGCTCATGATGACACCCAACAGCACTCCACCGGCAAAAACGATGAGGAAACTGCCGACCGCTAAGAAGACGCCTTGTACCAAGAAACTCCACTTGCGCAGGTTTCCCTTAAGGCGCTCTAGTTGCTTCATGGTGAATATTCCTGCCATAACCGGATACAACACTTGGGCTGCAAATGCTAAAAGTTGCCGCATGGTCACCCAAGCTCCTCCAACCGTCGCGGTCGAGCGCGCCAGATATCCCGATGCCAAGGCTGCAAGAAGAGCCAAAGCAATTAGAATCCACCAGAAAAGCGGTTTCCCCTCGATTCCCCATTGCATCAGAAACAAAACAGCGGTCCATGCAAGAGATAGCGGGATCAAGATCATCCATCCTACCAAATGAAAGGGTTCCAAGGCAATGGCCGGACCGATTTCATAACCGGAATTTTGAATGCTTTGCACACCGGCTTGTAAAATACGTTGATTCAATTTCAAAATCTCATCTGGGCTCTTTAACTGATTTTCAAACAAACGCAAATAGACGACTCGAATATTGCGGTCAACGGCTGCTCTGAGCCATCGTTCTTGAATCCCTTGCTCGGTCAGCCAATCTTTTTTGTCCAGTTCAGCTCGTTGGATGGCATAGACACGAACGGCTTGAAAATCTAAGGCCTGCAAAAGGGCTTCATCTCCCGCGAGATGGATGCTGTCGAGTTGGGTCATGGTTTCGACTAACCCATAATACCAGTTTTGTTCTCGTAGAAGTTCAACAAATGCCGTAAAGGCGGTATCGGGTTTTGTATAGTCTACGGGTTGACCATAAAGGTCTTGAGTGCCGGGAAGCTTGGTTCCGGTCACGATTACCCCAGTCACTTGACCAGAATCAACAAAGGGACGATATTGTTCTAAAAGCGTTTCCGCCGAGATCCCCGGTCTGTTGGCTGGACGCAACTGAACGTTAAATCCTAAAGCAAGATACTCTTCAAATTCCTCTGAGTCATACCAAAGCCCCGCACCTTCGTAAAGGTCCCAATAGGCCGACGGCATTTCTAAAACCGTGATATTTTGATTTTGAAAGACTCTCCAATGCAGTGTTTCAATCGCCTCTTCTAATGAAGAAAGCAAATTATCATAGATTTTCGCTTCATTGATCAGAATATAATGGCTCATCGGTCGCAATGGTCCTTGAAGGAGTTGTGCAAATTCGCCATTGGCTTGACTGCGCACCAATGCAGCGGCCTCTGGGTATTCGAGAACTGTAATATCTCCCCGTTCCTCGAGAAGCTTTAGGGTTTTCTGATATACCGTTGCCGTCGTAGCTCCCGCTGCTTTGAAATCTGCCAACGCCTCTACATAAATGTCATGATCTCCATAACCTATTGCACTTAGATAAATTTCCTCGGTATCGATGACGACCTCGACTTGCCGTGCTTGTGCTTCTACCTCAATCCGGCGAAATGCCTGATAAAACACCGGCAAGAGAGATAGGATGATCAATACCACCAAAATTTGCTGAATTCGTTTGTTTTTAGTCAAGAGAATGCTCTCCTTCCGAGTGTTGCGGTATTGTAGGCAGGGTTGGTTGAATTCGACGTGTAATGGCATAGGCCAAGAGTGCCAATGGGATTCCTAAGAGTAGGCCCCAGCCGACACGCGACAACGACAAAAGATAAGGTGTATGCAAATGCATAAAGGTATTAAAGATCGACACTTGACCGGCAGTAGCTAGAAAAAGCATTGCTAAAGCAATCCAAGGGGTTGATAAGAAAAAGGGCAAAAGGAAGAGTCCGGGGTATCCAGTCAAGAACTCCTTGAAACGCGGCCGTACCCCAAAAAACTGTTGCAAGAGATTGCGTAAGGATCGTTCGATTCCGCTGACGGCACTGGTTTCATTGCCACTGCGAATCAGGTAAAATGCAATCAGTCCTAGAAAAGCGACTCCGGCCATTACCTGTTTACCGGAGAATAGATTCGTACGATCCATCTTCTGCAAACGATACGGTGAGCGTAAGAGAGCATAGGCTGATGTTAAAACGAGGGGCAGAAAATACGCTATTTTCACGCCGCGGAAGCTAAAAATCGCATTCAAATACACCGTTTCCGAAAGCAAGCCATTGGTAATGGTCGCACCAATTAAGGTTAGAACACTAATTCCAAACAATCCTAGAACCGCTAGTTTCAATCGTTCCTGACGTGTTTGCTCCGGCTGGCTATGCTGTAGAAGCAGGGTTAATCCTAAACTGGGGAAAAACGTCGCTGCCAGTAAGGCGAGGCCATCGAACAAATCGCGACCCGGTAACCATCCGTAGGCATACGCGAATGCAGCCAGCAGAGCGGCAAACAAACTGCCAATCAGTAAAGGTGGGGTCGTGAGTTTGGGCAACCAACAAGCAAGCAAGAGCGCGCCCGCGGCTACGATGCCAACGGTCATATAGAGGAACAATGTAAAAGGAATCGGCACCCCCGTTAACGGTTCAGCCTTGCCTAAGATAAATCCAGCACCCTGTAGATCTCCGGATGTCTGTTCTAACCAGTGTTGCAGGCTTTGCAACTCCTGCCCGGGCGTCATATCCATATGTTTAAACGGTTTCAGAAATACGAAACGAATATTGCGGTCGGTGACTGCCAACAAAAGTTCTTCTCGGGTGTCATATGGATATCCGGGGTGAACACGGATTACGCTCGCATTGGCCGCACCCAAATAGGTTTCCAAGCCTTTTTGCTCTCCCAAGAACTCAACCATTCCTAAGGTTGCGCCTCGCATAGCAATGATTTGAGCAATGGTATTGGTGTTGATCTCATTGCCATAACCATACACTTCATAGCCGCTGAAAAACCACATATGCTGATTTGGCAAGGTAAATACTGCGGTTAACACTTGATTTAAGTCTTCGTATCCTTGTTCCTCAAGGGTGTTCGAAACTTGCGGAGTCAAAATCAACCCATGATCATGAGCATATTGTAATAAACTGTAAGGCACCTCTAGAAGATCCTGATCTAAAAGCACCAAGCTGGTCATCCCCCACGATTGTGCTTGTTCAACCAGCTCCAGTGGTTGCATGGAAACGGTTTCGGCGATCTTGACGAGATCCCCATACTCTAAGGCTAATTCTACTTGTTTATTGGCTTCTTCGCGAGGGACTCGAACCGCCAAAACCCGGACGCTCAACACTAGGGAAGCCAATAGAAGAAACCATAGAAAACGATGCTTCGGTTGTTTCATAAAAAAACTCCATCTCTTGTTTGGTTATTTATAACATCATACTTTTCTGCTTCCACCCCTAAAACTCCTCTAAACAGGGGACGGTTCTCCCCTATTTAAAGGGGACGGTTCTCTCCTTTTTTGTTTCTTTTCATATTGTCATTAACCCAACTTAGTGCTATACTCTAATTGATTCAAATAAGGTCTAAATTGATTGGAGGAATTATCATGAAGAAGAGCTTACTGGTTATTCTCACCTTTAGTTTGATTATGACTCTTTTATTCCCATTGGTCGTACAGGCTGCACTTCCCGAAGGAGTCCCTTCGACTCTCGAAGCCCCTAGTATAAAAAATATTGTCTTAAAACACGATGAAGACAATTTGCCATATTTTGAAGCACAGGTGTTTTTTCCGCAAAGTGTGCTTGATCTCGATACCGAAAAGCCCTCTGGGGGTTCTGTATTTTGGGAATACTCTGTCAAAATAGATAATGGGGCTTGGGAAGATTTCGGTGGAGGCGGCTATATTGATGTTTATACCGCTGGAGAAGAAGGGGTCTATCTGACCGCAACAAACTTTCCAATCACCTTCGACCCTATCGATGAAGGGACCATGACCTCAATCGACATCAAAAGTCACTTATACTCTTATCGCTTACGGGTTTTCTATTATTACTTTGAAAATTGGCAAGACCTCGAACCCGTCTATTCCCCCGTATCCAACACGGTAACCATTGGATCCGGCGCCTTTTATTCCAATGCCAATGAGTGGGCAAAACCAGAGTTAGGCAAAGCCAATGAATATGGCTTGATTCCGGAGATTCTCAACGGAGTCGATATGACTCAACCGATTACACGGGAAGAGTTTTGCGAATTAGCAGTTGTATTATATGAAAAGATGACCGGGATTACCGCAACTCCAGAATCCCCAAATCCTTTTAAAGACACAACCAACCCGCAAATTTTAAAAGCCTATGCTTTGAAAATCACAAATGGCATCTCTGCGACCACCTTTGAACCGAACACATTGATTACACGAGAACAATGTGCTGCAATGTTATTCAGAGCAATAAAAGCCATAAAACCAAATGGGGATTTTTCCATTGCCGGAGTCGCCGATTTCCCGGATCAGATTCATATAGCTACCTACGCCATTGAAGCAACAAAGTTTATGTCGAAAATCGGCATCATCAAAGGCGATTCCGATGGAAATTTCATGCCGAAAGCCACTACTGAGACTCAAATCGCAGCCCGTTACGGTATGGCTACTCGAGAAGCAGCTACCCTAATGGTTGTTAGAAGTTACGAAAAGATTCCCACTTTATCCTAGAATTTTGTTGTATTAAAAACTGAATTTCTCGAGGGACGGTTCTTACAGAATCGTCCCTTTCCTTTAGTCGTCTTACTTGTCATGGTATGATATACTGGTTATAGAGGTGATTAATATGTCAAAAACACTCGTATTAGCCGAAAAACCTTCGGTAGGGCGTGAATTGGCCCGGGTTTTAGGTTGTACTAATAAACAAAACGGATTTATGGAAGGCCCCAAATATGTGGTTACTTGGGCTTTAGGGCACTTGGTAACCCTCGCGACCCCGGAGGAATATAATAAAGCTTATGCTAAATGGGAAATGGACCATTTACCCATCTTCCCCGAACCAGTCAAGTTGACCGTCATTCCCCAAAGCGGTCGCCAGTTCCAAGTGGTGCGCCAGCAAATGCAGCGCGCAGATATCTCCGAACTGGTCATTGCAACCGATGCCGGACGCGAAGGAGAATTGGTCGCCCGCTGGATTATGGAGAAAGCGAATTGGCGAAAACCGGTGAAGCGACTTTGGATTTCCTCTCAAACCGATCAAGCAATCCGCGACGGTTTTGCCACACTCAAACCCGGAAGAGAGTACGAAGCTTTGTATCACTCCGCTCAAGCACGATCGTTAGCCGATTGGCTTGTTGGTTTCAATGTTAGTCGAGCTTTAACCTGCCGATATCAAGCTTCATTATCCGCAGGCAGAGTACAAACCCCCACCTTAGAAATGATCGTTGCCCGCGAAGAAGAGATTCGCCGCTTTCAGCCGGTGCCCTACTACACCCTGACTGCCAAACTTTCTGAATTTCAGGCCTTATATCGCAACCGTCAAAACCAAACTCATATATCCGATCGCACCCATGCAGAAGAGTTGCAAAGAAAATGCAATCTCTCACGGCAAGCCAAGGTCACTAGTCTCAAGAAGGAACAGAAGCGAGAAGCACCGCCCCTGTTGTATGATTTGACCGAATTACAGCGCGATGCGAATCGTCGCTTCTCTTTTTCGGCAAAACAAACCCTAAATCTGATGCAGAGCCTTTATGAGACCCATAAGCTCTTAACATATCCTCGAACGGACTCCCGCTATTTGAGCAGCGATATTCTTCCTACTCTTCTGATTCGGGTCAAGGCACTAACCGCTTCCGCCGCCTACGGTAAAATTGCAGCACCTTTACAGCGCCGCTCTTTTACCGGCAAACAACGCTTTGTCAACGATGCCAAAGTCAGCGATCATCACGCCATCATCCCTACCGAGCAGCCCTTGAATTGGAATGCTCTCACTGCTGACGAAAAACGTATCTATGACTTGGTCGTGCGCCGATTTTTAGCGGTTTTATCGGAAGACTCTGTTTATGATCAAACTGAAGTTCAGCTACAAATCGCCGGGGAAACGTTTACAGCAAAAGGTAAGATTTCAGTGAGTGCCGGTTGGCGTGGCATTTATGATGCACAGCTGTTCAGCAGTGATGATGAGGACGAGAACGCAGACGAGGATAAAGACCAGAGTTTACCTCCCTTGCAACAAGGACAAACTCTACCGGTTCAGGAAGTCCGCTTAGATCAACACATGACAAAACCTCCCAAGCGCTACACCGAGGCAACGTTACTGACTGCCATGGAAAACCCAGGACGGTTTGTGCAAGATCAACAATTACGCAATGTTCTGGAAGAAGCCAACGGAATCGGTACCCCTGCAACTCGAGCAGAAATCATTGAACGCTTACTCTCTGCCAATTACTGTGAACGACGCGGCAAAGAGTTTTATCCTTTAAGCAAAGGCGAACAATTGTTAAAATTGGCTCCTCCCGACTTGAAATCTCCGATTTTGACGGCGCAATGGGAGCAGAAATTGACGCTGATTGCCAAGAGCAAGCTTAAGGACACTCTCTTCTTGGCCGAAATGAAAGAATACACAAAGCGCTTGGTCGAAGCTGTAAAGATTGCACAGGGAGAATATCATCACGACAATATGACCCGCACCCGTTGCCCCAGTTGTGGACAATTCCTCTTGGAGGTCAACGGTAAAAAAGGCAAGATGCTGGTTTGCCCCGACCGAGAATGTGGTTACCGTCAAAATGTATCCTACTTGAGTAATGCTCGCTGTCCGACCTGTCATAAAAAGCTTGAGGTTGTTGGCGAAGGTGAAAAGAAAATCTATACCTGCAAGTGTGGTTTCCGCGAGAAGTATGACCGCTTTAATCAAATGTTAGCAGAAAACAAACAGCAAGCCAGCAAATCAGAGATCAAACGTTTTGAGCAGGAACAAGCCAAAAGAATCGAGAAAGAAAGTGTTTCCGCCTTTGCCTTGGCTTGGCAAAACGCACAAAAAAAAGAAATCGAGTAGGAGGTCACCCATTAATTGAGTGACCGTCCTCTCACACCACCGTGCGTACCGTTCGGTACACGGCGGTTCAACCGTTTGAGTGCAGAGACTCGTACCGGTCAAGGATACTGAAGTATC
>Ga0334889_1000256_pt1 | contig 89035 bp, 94 predicted proteins | sample GraSluR1_MG_2_FD_207222 | JGI IMG/M metagenome (GOLD analysis project Ga0334889, IMG submission 207222) | Sludge microbial communities from methane-producing bioreactor in Wageningen University, Netherlands - Granular Sludge_8_08-R1 | ecosystem: Engineered > Bioreactor > Anaerobic > Unclassified...
CGCTGCAAAAAGTAATAATTATGCATTTGCTTGCATAAATATTCCGCTCGCAGTCTACGCATGGGCAACACCTACGGCTTGTCTCGCGGCTCAAGGGGTACCGCGCTAATCTCCCGTCCATGGGAGGTAGCGCTCTCGCGACCTCCTGTCGCTCGCCCCCTTTCGCCTGTTCGCCTTCGCCGGGTGTTGCATCCATGCTTCGCCAACGCTCGCTTTGTATATTTATGCAACCCTTATGCAACAAAAAAGGGGTTTTTGCAGTAGAACCATTCATTTAATTATTTTATGGATCAGGCTATTTTCAATGCTTCCCCTGTCTCAAATCTTTTTTTATCTCTAATTCTTCCAATACCTTCCCGGTATTCAGTTCGATTATCTGCAGCAGAATCCCTTTATCATCAGTCTCAATTACCGCAAAACTGGGACCATAACCCTTCTTGTCCTCATCCTTTAAATGACCGGGATTAAGCCATATAACCGCGTTTTCCCGCTTAATTCCCGGAATATGGGTATGGCCATATAGTATTATGTCCACTTCTCCGGCTATAGCCAGCTCTTGCGGATCCGGATCATCGGGGAGGTCATTTTTATGTTTGCTGTCAGTATGGGTCAGGAGAAAACGATAGCCATCAAAACGGCAAAATATCCGATTGGGTATATCCGGGTCCTGGTAATGGCGGCAATAAACTCCATGCACCAGCAGCACAGTAACCTTAAACTCGTCCAACACCTTGATATCTTCACATTCATCCCCCAGGTGAATAATGCAATCAACTTTCCGATTCTCTGTCAATTCCTCAGCCACCCGCCGCAAATTCTTCACATTACCATGAGTATCACTAACTATTCCCAGTCGCATAGCTTTACTCTCCTTTCCAGCAGGGCTATTAACTCTTGTTGATTTGTAGTCTATTTTACCACGTCCCGGTTTATTCTGTAGCCTGGAACCTGCCGAATAACAAAAAGACGAAGACCGTGTCAAGACATTGGTATTGTTTCAATCAGACCTTCGCCAATCAAGATCATGCTAGCCCCATGGGTTAATTTAAGCCTGGTTTTGTGGAAATACCAGGCTTAGGTCGATAGCCAGCTCAGGCAGAATCCCCAGTTCTATTTGGTCATTTTCCTGGTATGTGCCGGTTTTGCAATACTTCATGTCTTTACCTAAATGATAAACCTCAATGACCGCTTCTCCCGGAAAAACTACCCAGTATTCTTTTACTCCCACTCTTTCATACAGGTTGAATTTTTCATTCAGATCTTTTTTGGCGGTAGAATAGGAAAGTATTTCAATAATTAAATCCGGAGCTCCCTTGCAGCCTCGTTTATCTATTTTGGCCGGGTCACAAACCACAACGATGTCGGGTTGAACCACCGTATCAATTTCATTATCGTTTTCTTCTCCTCGAGGCAGGCGCACATCAAAAGGAGCCGGGAAGACCTGACAGGGCTTTTGCTGAAGGCCCATCCAGATTTGGCCGAAGAGCTGTCCCAATACCCTTTGGTGTTCTGTTAACGGAGCTGGACTCATCAGAAAAGGTTTCCCATCAATAATTTCCCACCTTTCATTCCCCGGCCATTGTAAATATTCTGCATAGGTATATTTTTTATCCGGTTTTGACGCGGGAACGTTCAAATGAAATGCCTCCTTAAACTCTATTGGTAATATTAGTATGATTTCATTATAAAGGGTAGAGCAAGAGGAAAGCAAGGCGATGGGAATTCAAGCGGAACAGTAGGCACGGGGGCCGGAAAAAATGCTAGCTTTTAGCCGCCCCCTTGATATGCGCCTGCACTAAACGATGTAAAGACATGGATTTATTCAAGCCGTTTTTGCAGTTCAGGATTTACCATGTCACCAAACTCGCTAAAGGGAATTTTAAATTCCGGTATCCCAGCAGCATAAGGAGCAATATCATATAACTGGAAATAAATAGTTATACCGCCCGGCTGCAGCGTAAAGGTTTGGTCGTCTTCAATGCCCTTAAAACCGCCCATTTCCGGTTCAAAATAGCCTTCCGGATTCTTAGCTATCTCAGCCTGTATTGCTTTATCAATAAGATCTTCATAATTGCTATCCGGTTTAAAAATATCAGATAGTTCCAGCTCCGACCCATCTCTCAAATCAATATTACAGGGCATGCGATAAGTCATGCCATGTGCTCCGCCCGTAAACTCGTACTTATCAAAATAAAAGCTTAGCAAGCCATTATTGTTATATGTCACTTTATAATCGCTGGCTAATCCATAAGGAATATCTGCAAACGGGTTATCTTTATCTTCTTCATCTAGTTCTTTATCCATTTCTTCCTTTTCAGCCAGCATTTCATCCCGGCGTTGTAGAAAAAGATTGCGAAAACGCTCATTTAAGCTTTGCTGCAGCTTTTCATCTTTCATTTCGCTAAGAACTGGAATTTTCAAACTTAACTCAAGATTATCCTTGTTTTCTTTAATTTCCTCAGTGCTAATTTTAATTGGCGACTCCTGTTTTGCTGCAGACAAATTACCGCTACATCCCAGGCAACTCATCACCAAAGCTATTAATACCCCCAGAATAGTAATACTGCGAACTTTCCTTACCAATACAGTCTCTCCCTTCATTTTATACTTATTTCCTTAATAATAACATTTTTTATCAAGTTGCAAAGGAATATTTATTGTGCGGGCGTGGGACGGTGTATTAGTTCTTTCATTTTTCTCATTTCAGCAAAAAGTCCAGGGAAAGTCCCCGGACTTATTATAGCAGCGTAATTAGTTTCTCTCTGACTCTGCTTTTAGAACTTCAATTTCCTGGCGGCTCAAACCAGAAGTTTCAATAATAACATTAATATCTATACCCCGGTTTAACAACTTGATGGCCAGTTCCTTGATACCTTCTTTTTTACCCTCTTCTTTACCTTCTTCGCGAGCCGACTCCAGTCTGGTTACCTGGTCGTGGATTTCCGCCTGTCGGGCTTCGTAAATCATTCTGGCTTTCTCATCCTGACTAATTATTTCCAGGAGGTTGAAAGCCTTTTTTATTTGCTCGTTTTTGGCTGCCAACATTTCCATCACTCCTTTTGACTTCCCATCAATGAATTCCATCCACTGGGTCAGGGGTATACAGTATAGCACAGAGCTAGTGCTTCTTGAAATCAGACCAACAGCAATTCAATCTGCAACAGCTTACTACACCCCGCCTCCGAAGTACCGGATCTAAAGCTATAATATACCGATGACTGGGTAATAGCCAACTAGAGGAATTTTTCACGCAAGGAAGGTGAATTTTGTATATTCTATTTACTAATACTCAGATTTGGAACAGGAGACTTCCAGTTAGTTCCCCCTGCTGTTATACTTAAGTTATCTTCACTTAGATTTGCTAATGTAACTGTGATTCCGCTGCAAAAAGTAATAATTATGCATTTGCTTGCATAATTATTCCGCTCGCAGTCTACGCATGAGCAACACCAACGGTTGATTTCACCGCAAAAAGTCATTATTATACTTGTATGTTTAGGCAAGCCTTATGCAATAAAAAGGATTTTTTGCAGTAGATTCACATTTACATAAAAATCATTCTACTTTGCTGTTTTTTATGCATATGCTTTTCATAATTTACCCCCAGGTTTTATGTACATATAAATTGCGGCCATGATGCAAGCTGAACTTGAGCGAATTCTAATCTGACTGTTGGCAAGGAGAATTTTTTAATGGAAAATCCAGCTGGCCTTAATATCCTCTTTAGTCTGGGCAAAATCCTTATTGCCCTTCTCCTGGTGCTGCTCAATGGGATTTTTGTGGCGGCTGAATTTGCCTTTGTCAAGGTTCGGCCCACCCGCATCCGGCAACTGGTAGCGGAAGGGAATAAGAAAGCTGAGAGCGTACAAGAATGTATTGAAAAATTGGATGCCTACCTCTCGGTAAGCCAACTGGGTATTACCCTATCCAGCCTGGGCCTGGGCTGGCTGGGCGAACCGGCCGTAGCCACCCTGATCTCCCCTTTGCTGTTTCGCTGGGGTATAAATACCCCGGCCCTGGTCCATTCCATTTCTTTTCTGCTGGCCTTTTCCCTAATCACTTTTCTTCATGTGGTTTTCGGCGAGCTGGCCCCCAAAACCCTGGCCATTCAGAAAGCGGAAGCTATAAGCCTCTGGCTGGCAGCTCCCATGCGGGCTTTCTTTTATCTTTTTTATCCGGCGGTGCATTTGTTAAACGGAACTGCCAATAAAGTAGTAAGGCTGCTGGGCTTGGAACCGGAAGGTGAGATAGAGAGGATACACAGTGAAGAGGAATTGCGCATGCTCATTTCGGAAAGCTACCGGGGCGGTCAAATCAATAAAAGCGAACAGGAATTGCTGCAAAATGTTTTTCGTTTTGAAAACCGGATAGCCGAAGAAATAATGGTTCCTCGCCCGGAAGTTATTTTCCTGGACATCCAGAACCCGCTGGAAGAGAACCTGGCTATAGCGCGCAAGTCCGGACACACCAGGTTTCCTCTTTGTGAAGGCAGTCCGGACCGGATAATCGGGCAGATAAATATTAAAGACATCATCTCCCGGGAGGAAGGAATAGAAAACCTGAACCAGATACGCCGGGATATTATTTTTATCCCCGAGGTTATGCCCCTGGAGCGTTTGCTGCCGGAATTCCAAAAACGGCACCAGCACATTGCCGTGGTTCTGGATGAATACGGAGGTACCGCCGGCATTGTGACCCTGGAAAATGTTCTGGAAGAGCTGGTAGGGGAAATCCAGGATGAATTTGACCATGAGGAACCCGAAGTTATTGTCGAAGAATCCGGCAGGCTCCTGGTCAGCGGCCGTATGTTCATTGAAGACGCGATGGAGAGATTTGACCTGGCGATCGATAAAGAGGAAGAGGAGCAGTATAACACCCTGGCCGGTTATGTTCTGGGAAAACTGGGCCAGCGCCCGCAAGAGGGAGATGTGGTGAAGCAGGAACATTTGCAGCTGGAAGTAGTAAAGATGGACGGGATGCGCATCGACCGCATCCGCATCCGTAAACTCCCGGCCAAGCCCCGCCAGGATTGAGCTTTAGCGGCGGGATTTCAGTTCGGAAAAAACTTCCGCCAGGCTAACTCCCTGTTCCACCAGCAGAACCAGCAGGTGATAGAGCAAGTCGGATGTCTCGTAGACCAGTTCAGCTTTATCCCGGTTCTTGGCGGCGATAATCACTTCCGCGTTTTCTTCACCCACTTTTTTCAGGATTTTGTCCAGGCCTTTATTAAAGAGATAGGCTGTGTACGAGCCTTCTGGCATTTTTCCCCTGCGTTCCAGAATAATATCATATAATTCATAAAGGATTCCCGGTCCCCCACCAGCGGAGTTGTAAACCGCCGACAGGTCAAAGAGGGGACTCTCCACCTCTTTCCCGTCAAGGGTCCGGTAAAAACAGCTGTAGTGCCCGGTATGACAGGCTACCCCCGTTTGTGCCACTTTGATCAGCAAGCAATCATTGTCACAATCAAAAGATATTTCCTTTACCTCCTGCACATGCCCCGATTCTTCCCCCTTTTGCCATAGTTTCTGGCGACTGCGGGAATAAAACCAGGTTTTGCCGCTTTCCCGGGTGCGAGTCAGGGATTCCTTATTCATATAGGCCAGCATCAATACCTGCCCACTCTCAAAATCCTGGATAATGGCGGGAAGCAAACCCTTTTCATCGAATTTTAAACTATCTATCATAATCTTACTGCCACTCCTTTAGCCGCCAGGTATTCCTTGGCCTGCCGCACCGTATATTCACGAAAATGAAAAATTGAAGCGCAGAGAACGGCATCAGCTTTGCCCAGAGTAATGGCTTCATAGAGATGTTCCAGCTTGCCGGCTCCGCCCGAGGCGATAACCGGTATCCCGACCTGCTCGCTTATGGCGGCGGTTAGCTCGATATCATACCCGTCTTTGGTTCCGTCCTTGTCCATGCTGGTTAAAAGTATTTCTCCAGCTCCCAGGCTTTCCACCTTGCAGGCCCACTCTCGGGCATCCATGCCGGTAGCAACCTGTCCCCCATCAATATAAACCTCCCATAAATTTTCGCTGATGCGCCGGGCATCGATAGCCACCACGATACACTGGCTGCCAAATTCAACTGCCCCTTCTTTAATGATCTGCGGATCTCTTATGGCCGCCGAATTCATGGAAACCTTATCCGCTCCTGCCTTCAATATATTGCGGATATCATCCAGGGTCCTTATCCCTCCGCCGACAGCAAAGGGAATAGAAACCTCGCGGGCGGTTTGCCGTACCACCTCCACCATGGTTTGGCGCTCCTCGGAGGTGGCGCTGATATCCAGAAACACCAGTTCATCGGCCCCCTCTTTATCATAGAAAGCCGCAAATTCCACCGGATCGCCGGCATCCCGTAAATTAATAAAATTTGTTCCTTTTACCACCCGGCCGCCATGTACATCCAGGCAGGGAATAATTCTTTTAGCCCGCATTAAACCACCCCATATATCAAAATTTATTTTTCCGCTTCCTTAAGAGCATCAAGCAAACTTATCTTGCCGTCATAGAGGGCCTTGCCGATAATGGCCCCGCTCACCCCGTCATTCTCCAACTCTTTCAAGGCTCTTATATTGTCCAGGCTGCTTACCCCTCCGGAAGCAATAATATCCAGTCCGGTACTACAGGCCATCTCTTTTATGGCCGCCAGGTTGGGACCCTGCAAAAGCCCGTCTCGCGAGACATCTGTATATATGGCCGTTTGTACCCCCAGAGCTTTCATCCGCAACGCAAAATCTATAGCCGTTATTGAAGAAGTGGAAACCCATCCTTCCACCGCCACCATGCCCTCCTTAGCATCCAGGCCCAGTACTATGCGCTCAGGGCCGAACTTATCCAGCAGGCTGGCGATGAAATCCGGGTGGGAAACCGCCCGGGTTCCAATTATTACCCGGCTGGCACCCAAAGCCAGAAGCTTTTCCACATCGCTTAGCTGACGCAAGCCTCCGCCTACTTGAAAACTAATGTCAATCGCTGCGGCTATCGCTTCAATAGCTTTAAGGCTCTGGGGACTGCCCTGGAAAGCACCGTCGAGATCAACAATGTGTAAGAATGAAGCGCCCTGCTCCTGAAAAGAACGGGCTACAGTGGCGGGTGCATCAGAGTACACCGTTTTGTTTTCCACCCGGCCCTGAACCAGCCGTACACACTGGCCATCCTTTAAATCTATAGCGGGATAAATAATCATTTTTATTCCATCTCCCCCAACTTCTGTAATATTCCCAAACCCAGCCGTTTTCTTTTTCCTCTTCTATGAACTCCCTGATACTCCCTGAGCTTAGAGAACCCTCTTGGAGGACCATATTCCTTCCATGCGCGGCTCTATTGCGATTGCATCCTTTAAGGCCCGGGCAAAAGCCTTGAAAACCGCTTCAATTATATGATGAGTGTTCGTGCCCCGCAAGAGATCGATATGGATATTAATCCCGGCATTGGCGGCCACGGCCTGGAAAAACTCCCGCACATTTTCCGTAGCGAAATTGCCTATCATTTCCCTTTCCAGCGGCACATTATAGACCAGGTAAGAGCGGCCTGAGAGATCAAGGACCACCCGGGCCAGGGATTCATCCATAGGGACCGTCGCTTCCCCGTAGCGGGTTATTCCTCTCTTGTCGCCCAGGGCCGTTTTCAAGGCCTGACCCAGACAGATGGCGATGTCTTCCACCGAATGGTGATCATCTACCTCTATATCTCCTCGGGCAGTGACTCTCAAGTTGCATAAGCTATGAAATGAAAAAAGGGTCAGCATGTGATTGAGAAACGGAATTTCCGTGTCAATCTGGTGATTTCCGGTACCATCCAATTCGACCTGCAGTAAGACCTCGGTTTCACTGGTTTTCCTCTGTACTTCTCCTATTCTGCTATTATCCAATTTTCACTCCTCCTTTGGTTTCCTATTTTATCTTTTTTCCCTTTACTCTTATTCTTATGGAATTGGCATGGGCAGTAAGCCCTTCCACCTCAGCCAGCTTCATTATTCCCTCGGCGTCTTCCCTTATTCCTTGCGGAGAATAATAAATAATGCTGGAGCTCTTCATAAAGGTGTCTACGCTAACCGGGGAATAGAAACGAGCGGTTCCGCCGGTGGGCAAAATATGGTTGGGACCGGCAAAATAATCCCCCACCGGTTCCGGGGTGTATTTTCCCAGGAAAATAGCCCCGGCATTGCGAATCCGGCTCAAATAATCAAAAGGATGCTCCACCATCAATTCCAGGTGTTCGGGGGCCACCAGGTTAGCCACCGTACAGGCCTGATCCATTCCGGGAACCAGTACCAAGGCCCCGTAACTCTCCAGGGCCTGCCGAATAATATCCCGGCGGGAAAGTTCCTGCACCTGCTTCTCAATTTCCTCCCGTACCCGCTCAATCAAGGTCTCACTGTCGGTCACTAGTATGCTGCGAGCCAGCACATCATGTTCCGCCTGGGACATCATATCCGCTGCCAGGTAAGCCGGGTTGGCTTTCTTATCAGCAACTATCAGTATTTCGCTGGGACCAGCCAGCATGTCGATATTTACATCACCATAAACCATTTTTTTAGCGATAGTAACATAGATATTGCCGGGACCGCTTATCAGATCCACTTTATTAATATTCTCCGTACCATAGGCCAGAGCGAATACAGCCTGGGCACCACCCATCTTATATATCTCCTCGATTCCCAGTTCAGCTGCCGCTACCAGAGTATAGGGATTTATGGAACCGTCTTTAGCCGGTGGAGTCACCATGGCTATTTCGCTTACCCCGGCTACCTGGGCCGGTATGGCATTCATAAGTACTGACGAAGGGTAAGCCGCAGTTCCGCCGGGTACATATATACCCACCCTTTTCAAAGGCCGGTAAAGCTGTCCCAGTATATTGCCGCGCTCATCCGGTTCCATCCAGGAGTTCTTCAACTGTCTGTCATGAAAAGCAGCGATATTATCTATAGCCTGGTTTAGCGCAAATATGTAATCATCATCAACTGCATCATAAGCCGCCTCAATCTCATCTTCAGAAACCAGGAAGTTGCTTTCATCGATTTTTGCTCCATCAAACTTTAAGGTAAAGGCAAATATGGCCTGATTACCTTTCTTTTGCACCTGCCGGCCAATCTCTCCAACACTATCTTCGTATTGTTTCATACTGGCATTACTGGCGGTTAAAAAATGCTTAAAATCCTCTGAAGCTCCATCAAATCTCTTTATATTCATCAAGCACTGCCTCCTGTACTTAATTTTTGCATGTTTTCAATCAGGGGTTGAATCTGCTGGTGTTTGGTGCGGTAGCTCACCCGGTTGCATATCAGCCTGGTGGTGGAATCCATTATTTTAATAAACTCCACCAGCCGGTTTTCTTTCAGGGTTCGCCCCGTAGAAACCAGGTCCACGATCATGTCGGCCAGCCCCATCAGGGGTGCCAGTTCTATATTGCCATGCAGTTTTATAATTTCCACCTGCAGTCCCTGGCTGCGGAAAAAATTCTCCGCTATTACCGGAAACTTGGTGGCAGCTCGCTTGTAGTTCAAATCTTTAAGCGCTATATTTTTAATGGCCTCCGGTACCGCTACTACAAAACGGCAGTATCCATATTGCAAGTCCACCATTTCAAAAACATCCCGAGCCTGTTCCACAATTACATCCTTGCCCACTATACCAAGGTCGGCCGCTCCCTGTTCGACATAGGCAGGCACATCGGTGGGACGACACATGATATACTTTACCCGTTCTTTATCATAAGTAAATACCATGCTGCGGCTTTTATCATCAATTCCCTCACCAGGCAGCTTTAATTTCTTAAAAACTTCCAGGGTGGGCTCCAGTAGAGTTCCTTTGGACAGGGCGATGGTCAGGTAATCATCATACATAGATTAATCCTCCAGTTATACAGTTTTCCCTTCCTTCCAGCTTTCTTTCCAGCTCCTGCCGGCTCTTTCCTTCTACATCTATTTCTACGGCAAAGCCCTGCTTCCTGAGTTCCTCCGCCTGAGCTATTACCGCCGCGAAGTCTTTTCCCCCCACCAGGTATCGAGGGGCTTCTTGTAAGGCCGGGTGCTTCAAAAGCAGAGCCAGGCGGTCCATTCCCAGGGCAAATCCTGTGGCCGGGCAGGGAAAGCCAAATTTCCCCAGCAAGTGATCATAACGGCCGCCACCCAACAGGCCGTATCCCAGCTCAGGGGAATAACCTTCAAACACAGTGCCCGTATAATAATCCAGCCCGCGGAGAACTCCCATATCCACTACTATATGATCAATCACCCCGCAAAGCTGCAAAGTTTCATATACTTCACGCAGTTCCTGTACTGCCGCCAGGGCCCGCCGGTTTTTTTCCACATAAGGCAAGCGGTCCAGGACTTCAATCCCCCCATGCAAAACAGGGAGTATGGCAATAGTTTCTTTGAGTTCATCATCAATGTCCAGGGATTCCAGAACCCGGGATAATTCCACCAAATCTTTATTTTCCACCAGGCTCCTGATACAGTCTTTCTCTTCGCGGTTTAAACCGCTATCATCCAGAAGACTATTAAAAATAGCTATTTGATTGAGGCTTATTTTGAAATTATCCAAACCCATCTCTTGCAGCGCTTTGACCGCAATAGTAATCACCTCGGCATCAGCCCGTACCCCCTCGGCACCCAGCAATTCAATGCCGGCCTGCCAAAACTCACGGTATTGGGCCAGGTGAGGCTGGACATAGCGAAAAGAATTGCTCAGATAATACAATCTCTGCGGGAAAACAGCATCACGCAGATGGGTGGCAGCCAAACGGGCAATCCCCGTGGTCATCTCCGGGCGCAGGGAGAGAATGCCTCCTTCCCTATCCATAAAGAGGAAGAGCTCTTCCCTTATATTCCCTCCGGTTCCCATTTCCACTACTTCGAGATATTCAAAGGTGGGAGTCATAACCTCCTCATAAGCATAGCTGGCAAAAAGTGCCGCTGCCTTTTCTTCCATAAAACGGCGGACCTTTAGCTCCGGGGGTAAGAGGTCACGCAGGCCCCGCGAAATCTTTCTACTCTTCATTATTTTTCTCCCCGTATAAATTATTTAATATCCTGCGGTAACCATCAGCACCATAATTAAGGCAGCGTTTTACCCGGCTAATAGTAGCTGTGCTGGCTCCGGTATCCGCAGCTATTTCATTGTATTTGATATTCCCGGCCAGCAGTCGTGCTACTTCCAGCCGTTGTGACATAGCCTTTATCTCACTAACGGTACAGAGGTCATCCAACAGACGATAAGCATCCTCTTCGTTCTGGAGGCATAATAGAGCCTGAACCAGGAAATCAGTATGCTGGTCTTTCCAGCCAGGTGAAAATGTCATGATCATACCTCCCTACCAACGAAACCTAACCTTGACTATACTGCAAAAAGTTATTAATACTCATTAGCTTGCATAAATATGACCGCTCCAGCGTCCTTAATAGCGACCAAAGGGAGCATCAGTTGTGCTCGACAGGGCGCTTCGCATGGGCAACACTATAATAGCCGGTTGTTGTTAATCAAGAGTTCGAATCGGCAGCCCAAATACTCGGCAGCCCGCCGGGACATAAGCATCTTGGTCAAAAATATCTCAAAATACTCCATTACTGAACATACTTCGTTATCAATATCAATTTCCATCCTTATAGTCTTTTCTTCCGGCATAACCACCAGCCGGGAACCAGTAACTGCATAATTAACCCTATCGCGCGGAGTGAAAGCCGACATCTCGGTTTTTCGCACCCGGGAGCGGTGTACATCGGACTTATCAGCCAAAATCAGGGCCGCCGCCACATTATTGATGCTCTTACCCTGAGCCTGTTCTTCATGATTACCTATGGCTCCCATAATCGTCGCTATTTCCTCTGTATCCATTTCCAAATCCAGCAAAAGATAAAACGCCATAATAGCCCCGGACATACCATGCCCGTATCGATTAACCAGATTGCCGATGTCATGTAAAAAACCGGCAATGGCAGCCAGCTCAGCTTCTCGTGCAGGAAAGTTCAGTTTTTCCAGAATCTCCGAACAAAGCTGCGAAGTTTGCTCGGCATGGTGCAGGTCATGTTCTATGGCTCCAATATTACCGATATAGGCATTGCCTATTTGCATATACTGTTCCACCATGTGACTGTTCTTTACCACTTCCAGTGTTACCATTTCCTCACCCCGTTTTCGAATGGGGGACATTTCTGCGAAGCTGATGTGTCCCCGTTCCTTAATCAATGACATTTCTGCGAAGCTGATGTGTCCCCGTTCCTTAATCAATGACATTTCTGCGAAGCTGATGTGTCCCCGTTCCTTAATCAATGACATTTCTGCGAAGCTGATCTGTCCCCGTTCCTTAATTAATTACATATCCTTATTCCTCATAGCTTTTTTTGCAATCGTTTCGCCTGCACGGCAGCCCTGGTATTATCTGGTATGGACTCTAACAGTTTCTTCGCTTTTTCTGTTTCGCCTGCAGCAAGCAAATCCTGGGCTTCCTGCAGCATAGCGGCTGCCCGCTTCTCCTGCTCCGCAATGGCAATCTTCTCTTTCATTTTTTCCGGCTTGCCTAGCTTTTCCAACTTCTTGTATTCATCTATAGCTTTATCAAATTTTCCTTCTGCCACCAAAGATCCGCCCTCACTGATTATACGACGGGTTTCTATCCGCTCCGGGAGCTGGGTCAATAAATAAACATAACCCCCGGCGATTCCCAATAGTGCCAAGAAGGCAATAATCCATAAGAATGAATAGCGGGGTCTTTTTCTCATTATGGCCAAAGCTACAATGAAGGGCATACCCAATATGAAAGTTGTTTTCAAAAACTCCCGGGTAGGCATGAAATAGAGCATAGCGATTACAGCCGCTATTAACAGTATCCGGGATAAAACTCGTATTATCAGCTTCATTCCCTATACCTCATGTTGCATTGCTTTTACGCCAATATCCTGGCGATAATGCATTCCATCAAATTCTATCTTTTTTACCTCTTGATAAACCTTATCCCGGGCCGCTCTCATGTCCTGCCCCCGGCAGACTACGGCCAAAACGCGGCCACCAGCGGTAATGAGATTTTCATCCTTTCGGCTGGTTCCGGCATGGAATACCAGGGTATCCGGCTCAAGCCTATCCAAGCCTTTAATGATTTTCCCTTTTTCATAATCTCCGGGATAGCCTGCGGAGGCCAGAATAACCGCCACACAGCTGCCTTCTTCTATCTCCAGCTGCAAATCACCCAGCTTACCACTGGCGGCAGCCTCCAGCACCGGCAAAATATCACCTTTAATCATGGGCATCAACACCTGGGTTTCCGGGTCACCGAAACGGGCATTGAATTCTAATACTTTAGGACCTTCCGAGGTTATCATCAGCCCGGCATAGAGCACCCCTTGATAGGGGCATCCTTCTTCTGCCATGGCCTTAATGACCGGTTCTATTATATTTTTAATAACCTGCATTTGCAGTTCCCGGTCAAAAACTGGGGGATTGACATAGGCTCCCATACCTCCGGTATTGGGGCCCTGATCATTATCGAAGACTCTTTTATGATCCTGGGCGGCCAACAAGGAAATATAATCCTTACCATCACAAATAGCAAAGAAACTAACTTCCTCGCCCAGCAGGCACTCCTCCACCAACAGTCTTTCACCAGCCTGACCGAAGCTCTTGTCTTTCATCATGCTGTCAATAGCCTGGCTGGCCTCTTCCCAGTTGGCGGCGACAGTAACCCCTTTGCCCGCTGCCAGTCCATCAGCTTTTATTACTACTGCTTTCCCCTGCTCAGTGTAAGTCCTGGCAGAAGCATAAGCCATATCCAATCTTTCACATACCGTATAATCAGCTGTGGGGATGCCATATTTTTTTAACAGCTTCTTGGCAAAAACCTTGCTTCCTTCCAACCTGGAGGCAGCAGTAGTAGGGCCAAATATTTTCAAGCCCGCTTCCCGGAAACGGTCTGCTATGCCCTCCATAAGCGGAGCTTCCGGCCCAACCACGGTAAGGTCTATACGCTGGCTCCGGGCAAATTCCAGCAGGCTTTCTATTTCATTTACTCCTATGGAAATGCACTCTGCTATAGCGGCTATGCCGGGATTACCCGGAGCCACATACAGTGCTTCTATCTCCGGGCTCTGGGCCAATTTCCAGGCCAGTGCATGTTCTCTTCCTCCCTGTCCGATAAGCAATAGCTTTTTCCCCATAGCTGCCTCCTTTAGCACAAGTAGATAGTTCTTTCGTGCTCTTTAATACTGATATCAAAATTATACTTGTATTAAATATACCGCTCGCTGTCTACGCATGGGCAACACCTGCGGCTTGTCTCGCGGCTCAAGGGTACCGCAGTAGCATCAATGTTTAAAATGCCTTATACCGGTAAAGACCATGGCCATACCGTTTTTATCGCATTCATCTATGCTCTCCTGATCTCTTACCGAGCCGCCCGGTTGAATTATGGCGGTAATCCCATACCGCGCCGCCAATTCCACCGTATCCTTGAAGGGGAAGAAGGCATCGGAAGCCATCACAGCCCCCCGGGCCTTTTCCCCGGCACTTTCCAGGGCAATACGGGCTGAACCCACCCGGTTCATTTGCCCGGCACCAACACCCAGAGTAACCCCATCCCGGGCTACGACAATCGCATTGGACTTTATATGTTTGACCACCTTGCGGGCAAAGGCCAGTTCCTTTAATTGCTCGGCAGCAGGTTTTTTCTGGGTGACTACCTGCACTTTATCCATATCCAGCTCATCCCGGTCACTTTCCTGAACTACGAAACCACCGGCTACAGTTCTTATCTGCAACCCCCCGGCGACTTCCAGCGGAAGTTCCAGTACTCGCAGGTTCTTCTTGGCCTGAAGGCTTTCCAAAGCCTCGGGGGTATAAGCCGGAGCAATGATAACTTCCATAAAAGGCTCGGCCGCTTTTTGGGCCGTAGCCCCGTCAACCGGACGGTTCAGGGCAATAATACCGCCATAGGCGGACAATGGGTCAGCAGCAAATGCCCGGTCGAAGGCTTCTTCCAGGGTTGCGGCTACCGCCGTTCCACAGGGGTTGGTGTGTTTAATGATAACACAGGCCGGTTCATCGAATTCCCGCACCAGTTCCCAGGCCGCCTGGGTATCAATTATATTATTATAGGAGAGTTCCTTGCCATTTAATTGCCGGGCATCAGGCAATCCCAGCCCCGGGGTCATAAAGCGGTAAAAAGAAGCTTTCTGGTGGGGGTTCTCGCCATAGCGCAGGTCATAGACCTTTTCCCCGGCCAGAATCAGGTTCTGGTTTAAATCGCTGTTGCTTACACGAGAGAGGTAGTAAGAAATCATGGCATCGTAAGCCGCAGTATGGCTGAAAGCTTCCCCAGCCAGTTTCAAGCGAAATTCCGGGCTTATTCCTCCTTGTTTTTCCAGGGCCTCCAGTAGAGGTTGGTAGAATTCAGGTTTTACCACAACCGCAACATCCTGATAATTCTTGGCAGCGGCTCTTACCATGGCCGGTCCCCCGATATCAATGTTCTCTATGGCTTCTTCCAGGCTTACTCCGGGCCGGCTGATGGTTTCCCGGAAGGGATAGAGGTTTACCGCCACTATGTCAATCGGGCCGATATCATTCTCCTGCAATTGTTGGAGGTGTTCCGGTACCCGGCGAGCCAAAATTCCTCCATGGATTTTGGGATGCAGAGTTTTAACCCGGCCATCCAGGATTTCCGGAAAACCGGTTATATCTGCTACCTTCTTGACCTTAATCCCGGCTTCCTTGATAGTATTATAGGTGCCGCCGGTTGAAATGATTTCATAGCCCAGCTTCTCCAATCCCCGGGCAAAATCCAGCAAACCTTCTTTATTAGACACACTGATCAATGCTCTTTTCATAATCTATCTAACCTCCTTGCTTATCGGCTATTATCACCCGGCGGCCATCTAAAAAAACGCGTCCCTCGGCTAATAGCTGCAAAGAACGCCAGTAAATCTGATGTTCTTCCAGCAGTATCCTCGCCGCCAGGCTGTCCTCCTCGTCATCCTGGTAAACCGGAACCACGGCTTGCATTAATATCGGCCCGGTATCCATGCCTTCGTCAACCATATGTACAGTGCAACCGCTGAATCTGACTCCATAGTTCAAAGCCTGGCTCTGGGCATTCAAGCCAGGAAAAGATGGCAAAAGCGCCGGATGAATATTTATTATCTTCCATTTATATTCATCTAAAAGCACTTTTCCTACCAGGCGCATATAGCCGGCCAGAGCTATGATTTCCACCCCGTGTTCCCGGAGTTTTTGCAAGAGGCAAGCCTCATAATCATCACGACTAGTAAAAGCTGCCGGGGAAAGAAAAATCGATTCTATCCCCCGGCGGGCCGCCTTTTCCAAAGCGGGAGCATCCCGGCGGTCACTGAGCAAGAGCTTGATATCAGCATCCAACTGGCCTCTTTCCACTGCCTGGCAGAGGGCATCAAAATTACTTCCCCGCCCGGAGGCCAGAACTGCCAGGCTGATACGCCCGGCTTCCCTTACTCTAATCATTGAATACTTACCTTCTCCCTGTCTTTCTCCACCCTGCCTATAAGTATAGGCTTTTCTCCTTTATCATGCAAGCACTTTAAAGTTTTATCATGATAAAGCGGCGATACAACGATTATGTATCCTACACCCATATTGAAAGTCCGAAACATTTCAGATTTATCAACCTGACCCAATTTTTCAATAAGCTGAAATACCGGTTTGACTTCTATAGCCTGACTGTCGATTACCGCCCCCAGGCCGGAGGGCATAATTCTTTGCAGGTTTTCTACTATTCCCCCTCCGGTTATGTGGGCCAATCCTTTTACCTCACATGCTTCCAGCAGTGCTAGTATGGCTGGCACATATATACGGGTGGGGCAGAGCAATTCCTCACCCAGGCTACGTCCCAGTTCAGCAATGTTTTCCTCCAGCTCCATCCCGGCCTTTTCCAGTAATACCTTGCGCGCCAGGGAATAGCCGTTGGAATGCAGTCCGGAAGAAGGCAAAGCTAGCAAGAGATCTCCATCCGCAATAGAACTCCCGTTAATAAGCCGGGAACGATCTACTGCTCCTACCGCAAATCCAGCCAAATCATATTCATTCTCCCGGTAAAAACCCGGCATTTCCGCGGTTTCTCCACCAATGAGAGAACAGCCGGCCTGCCGGCAGCCCTGGCTGACTCCCTTTACCAATAGCTCCACCAATACGGGGTCCAGTTTGCCAATAGCGATATAATCCAAAAAAAATAGGGGTTCAGCCCCGTGAGCCAGTATGTCATTTACACACATAGCCACCAGGTCAATCCCCACGCTGTCATGCACCCCCATCATTTGAGCAATCCTTAGTTTGGTGCCTACTCCATCAGTACCGGAAACCAATACCGGTTCCCGGTACTTCTGTAAATCCAGAGCGAAAAAACCGCCAAAGGACCCTATCCCTGACAGCACTTCCGGTCTTATTGTCTGTCCCACCCACTTTTTAATCATTTCCACCGAGCGGTTGGCGGCATCTATATCCACACCCGCTTCCTTATAACTCAAGCCCGGTTTATCCATGTCCTTCCACCTCCTGCAAATATGCACACAGAGGAACGGTTCTCGTGCTCTCCTGGCGCTATCAGGTCTCAATCTCCATAGGATATTTACCACTGAAACAGGCGGAACAAAAAGTATCTTCACCGCTTTTCATGGCGGCAAACATAGCTTCCATACTTAAATAGTGGAGGCTATCAGCACCAATAAACTTTTCAATCTCCGTTTTGTCCATGGTGCTGGCAATAAGCTCCTCCCGGCGCGAGGTATCAATTCCATAATAACAGGGAAAACGGGTGGGAGGGGAAGCCACCACCATATGCACCTCGGTGGCCCCGGCTTCACGCAGCATTTGCACGATCTTCTTGCTGGTGGTTCCGCGAACTATGGAGTCATCAACCATTATTATACGTTTGCCGCAAACCACTTCATCAATGGCATTGAGTTTCAGTTTAACCCCCAGTTCCCGCATCTTCTGGGTGGGCTGAATAAAGGTGCGTCCCACATAGCGGTTCTTCATCAGTCCTTCTTCAAAAGGCAAGCCCGCTTCTTCAGCATAACCCAGAGCCGATGAGGTGCCGGAGTCCGGTACGGAAATAACCATATCGGCATCGATATTGCACTCCCGGGCCAGCTGCCGACCCATCTCTCGTCTGGCTTGATAAACATTTACCTGGTCAATGGTACTGTCCGGCCGGGCAAAGTAGATATATTCAAAAATACAATGGGCCCGGCGAGGCGAATCGATTACCTGCCGGGAATGTAATCCATCCTGGTCTATTACCACTATTTCTCCGGGATTTACATCACGGATTAATGTGGCCCCCACTGTATCCAGGGCCGCCGATTCGGAAGCCAGTATATAGTTGCCATTGAGCTCCCCTAGGCAAAGAGGCCGAATCCCCATCGGATCCCGCACCCCAACCAAACGGTCTTCGGTCATTATTAAGAGAGCGAAAGCCCCCTTCGCATCCATTATGCACCGGGCCAAAGCATCCTCTATTTTATTATCCTGGGAATACCTGGCCAGAAGGTTAGCCACCACCTCGGTATCGCTAGTTGTTTGAAAAACGGAGCCATAGGCAGCCAGCCTTTTTCTAAGCTCCACTGTATTCACCAGATTCCCATTATGGGCCAAGGCCAGCATTCCATTCAAATAATGAAATACCAGAGGCTGAGTATTTACCACATTACTCATCCCGGTAGTGGAATAACGAACATGGCCGATAGACAGGCGGCCTTTAAGTTTCTTAATATGATCCGGCTTTATGACCTCGGTTATTAGCCCCATGCCTTTATGCAGTTGAATCTCATGACCATTGGAAACAGCTATACCCGCACTCTCCTGGCCTCGATGCTGCAAGGCATAAAGACCGTAAAAAGTTGTTCGGGCGGCTTCACAATCATCCTCGGATTCATTTAGAAATATCCCGAAAACCCCACATTCATCGTGGAATTTGTCTTCAGCACAGCATGTAGAAAGCAGATCCAAATCCTTCATTTCCTCCAACACTCTATTTCCTCCCCCTCTTGTAATATCCAAATACTCAGGGTTGCACAGGCATTGGCTTCCAATCCAACGTTCCTCCTAACTTACCGCATTGATTAGTTGATGTCACTGCAAAAAGTCATTTTTCAAAATTAACACCGCTATATCTAGTATAATGGTGAGGTTTTGAACACCATATGTAGCGTTGAGTATACCCGGGAACAGTTTTTTTGCAGTGGCATCTTAGTTAGAAAAGTGAAATTTCCATCAATCCAAGCCGCAGCGTTTAAAAATGTAATCTACCTGGGCCTGGTAAATAGAGAGATCAAATATGCCCTCGATTTCATCATGGGAGAGCAGCTGCATTATAGCAGCGTCTTTCTCCACCAGAGTTTTAAAGTCCAACCTTTCTTGCCAGCTTTTCATAGAGTTTCTCTGTACCAAATGGTAGGCTTCTTCACGCGAAAGACCTTTTGTTAGCAGAGCCAGCAGCAACTCCTGCGAAAACACCAACCCTCGCGTTTTCTTCATATTTTCCAACATGTTTTCTTCATAGACCACCAACCCTTGAACCACAGCTCGGAATTTTTCTAAAACATAATCCAGTAAAATACAGCTATCCGGAATGATAATCCTCTCCACCGAAGAGTGGGTCAAATCCCTTTCATGCCAGAGGGCTACATTTTCCAGGGCGGCCAAAGCGTTGCCCCGTATAACCCTTGATAGACCGGCAACTCGCTCACTCATCATGGGATTACGCTTATGAGGCATGGCCGAGGAACCCTTCTGTCCCTGGCGAAATGGTTCTTCCACCTCTAAAATTTCGCTTCTCTGCAAGTTGCGAATCTCTGTGGCCATTTTTTCCAAAGAGCTGGCAATAATGGCCAAAGTAGTCATAAACTGAGCATGCCGGTCACGTTGAATTACCTGGGTAGAAACTGGGCAGGGTTTGAGCCCTAATTGGTGACAAACATACTCTTCCACCCGAGGGTCCAGGTGAGCAAAATTGCCCATCGCTCCCGATATGGCGCCAAAAGATATTATTTCCCGGGCCTGTTCCAAACGCAGAATATTTCGCTTAATTTCACTGTACCACAGGGCCATCTTCAAGCCAAAGGTACTGGGCTCGCCATGTACCCCGTGTGTTCGGCCAATATTAAGACTGTACCTATAGCGGATAGCCTTTTCGGCTACTACCCTTTGTAGTTTTTCCAGCTTGTCCTGAATTAAATCGGCAGATTCGCGCATCTGTAAAGCCAGTCCGGTATCCAGTATATCTGAAGAGGTCATGCCCAGGTGAATATACTTGGAATCATCTCCCACATATTCGGCTACATTGGTCAAAAATGCGATTACATCATGACGAACCTCGGCTTCAATCTCTTTAATCCTATCCAGTTTAAATGCTGCCCTTCCTCTAATTATCTCTACGGCTGACAACGGTATTTTACCTAATTCAGCCCAGGCTTCACAGGCGGCAATTTCGATTTTCAACCAGTTTTTAAGTTTATTTTCTTCCGACCAAACCCTTCCCATTTCACTCAGGGTATACCTTTCAATCATTTTGGACTCCCCTTTTTAAGGTTAATGCCACTGCAAATCTATTTTTTTATGTTCAAATACGCATCGGCGCCCAAGTCTTGCAACTTCCGGTCTTTTTCTCGAACTTCCCGGGCCATTTTATTTCGATATTCTTGCAAGTGCTGCCAAATGCTTTCATCATGCAGGGCCAAAATCTGCAAAGCCAGGAGGGCCGCATTGGCACTACCATTGATGGCTACCGTAGCTACAGGGATTCCCCGGGGCATTTGCACAATGGAATAAAGCGAGTCAACCCCGGAAAGACTGCTGGTTTTTATGGGAACCCCGATAACCGGAAGCAGAGTATAAGAGGCAATTACTCCAGGTAGATGTGCGGCACCACCGGCTCCGGCAATTATTACTTCGATTCCCCTGTCCCGAGCCTCCTTTGCATAGGCCGCGGTTTCAGCAGGCAAACGGTGGGCCGAACAGATCGTATATTCATATTCTATAGCAAATTCTCGGAGTATATCCCCAGCATTTTTCATTATAGCCAGGTCGGAATCACTTCCCATAATAATTCCCACTCTGGGCATATTAGCATTCCCCCTTATTTATAAAATTCTTATTACGAATTCATGATGTCATTAGCTTGATTTACCAGTTATTTTGCCGCTTTTCTCACAGAAAACAAGAGTAAAACCAGGCAAAAAGTAACAAGCCCGGAAGGACAGGATTCGTAACCGAAACCTATCCGCCTGGGCTTTTATCCCTATACGGTGTAGTGCAATCCTGCACCTGTGTCACTTGGACCAGACCATACCAAGATGCGGAACCCTAGACACACTTTCGCGTTTCTAAAACTTAAACGTATTTCTTTCATTTCCAGCTTTACACCTTGATATTAGCAGAGCATTCCTGGCCTGTCAACTTGCTCCCTTCCCTGCTTTAATCCCGTAATTGCCGATCCACCCAACGGCCTGCCCGGCGGGCAAAAAGAAGTTCCAGGTGGTTTAGCGGGAGAACGGTCTTTTCCAGGAGATGAGCACCTTCCCTCATTAAACCATCTGTATAAAGAACACTATCCACCAGAACCAGTCCATCACTGGGAGCGCTGCATTCCCCCGGTAAACAATTAAGGAAATGTTTATCGCCAGCCAGAACAGCAAGCTCAATCTCTGGAGGCAGGCCATGCCGGTTAAGCTTTTGCATACAAGAGCCTCCGTCCTGTATAGCCGCCTCAATCCCCCGGGAATGACTGATTAGTCCAGACCCACCATAATAGGTAGACCACCAATCTTGCTGCAGCGGATCTAAAGCGAATTTCTCATCCCAGCGAGCAAGCATCTGGCTCTGTCCCGGAAAACAGCCATCATGATAAATAGCCTGCTTGCTGCAATCCACCAGGCTCCCCAGGGAAAGTACTTGATCCCAGGCCATAACCCCATTGGAGCCGGAAATATAAATAAGGTAATTAAACAGGGGATTGCGAAAGGCAAAGTCGGTTCCTCCGTTGGGTGTTCCCAGCATTATGTATCGTCTTACCTCACCACTGTATGGAGTTGAAGCCAATCCGGACAAATATATCCAGGCAGCCAGGCCCCCTTTACTGTGAGCCAATACATCCACCTGGGGAGCACCGGTCAATTCTCGCACCCGGGAAATAGCATCAGCTAGTTGTAGCGCCTGGTAATAATTATCCCCATGAGGATGGGAAAAGCTGAGGGCAAATACCCTGTAACCAAGCTCAACCAACTGTTGTTGCAAACCGGTATATCCCAAAGCAAATACATCGCAAAAAGAGGTGGCATCCAATCCAGCCCCATGAAGCAAAAGCAAGGGAACCGCGTTTCTGTTGCTATCCCAGCCGACTGCGTAATGTAGCAGGTAATTTTTGGCGTCAGGTGTGGCGCTGCCAAAATGCGCGATGATATCTTTATCCAGCTGACGGTTATTTTCACAAAAGTGTTGTTCTTTGCCGGCCAGGCTTTCCACTTCTCGGCACTCAACCCGTTCCCAGAAACGGTTGCTGTTTTTATACTCCATTCCCACATTTAAAAAAATATCGTGGGATACACTCTGCCAAAACTCTAAACCTATTTGACCCAGACCCCGGCTCAGGTAATCTCCCAGAGCCATAGCGCTCAAAATATCAAGCATTCTACCTCTCCTTCCATTGCTCTATTATAGCAATCCAGGAAGGATTCAACCAGGAATACTCTATGTCTTAGAGCAAAACCTCCCTTTGGGTCCCTAAAGTATTCCCTGCAATTTAGCTCTGAGATTTCTAATCTGTTCCTTTAATTCCCGGGCCTCTTCTCTCACTTCGCTGTCCGGAGCTGCCAGGAAATGCGCGAACCCGCTTCCCTGTTCCAATTCCTCCAGCTCGCTGGCCAGTCTTGCCGCCAGTTGTTTAATATATTCTTCCAATCTAACACCCCCTTGTTTTACCATTTTTGCCCAGGGTGCCAGAATTCATTCATAGCAAAGAGCGCATAACTCAAGCAACATGCTATATTTGCATGCATTTAAAGAACAGGCAAGCCACTCATCTATAAAACCCTTTATGATTTACAACTAGCTAGTTGTAAATATTTAAAATTTTATGATTTTGCTAATAATACAAAATGGCAACTTAAAAAACGAATCTAATGTGAGGAGGAAAAATAGATGAATCCGAGTGAATTTGAAAGGATAATGAAACTGGCCATAGAGGCCGAGACGGAAGCTTACGAGTTCTACCGTGATGTGTCTGAAAAAATAACAGATACCTCAGTAAAAAAGATTTATCAAGAATTTGCCCAAGAAGAATTAGGACATCGTACTTTGCTGGAACAGATCTTAAGACACGATATTAAAAGTTTCTCTTTTACTGGAGCTAGCAATTATAAAGTATCAGAAACGGTAGAATTGCCTCGCCTATCATTGGAATTAAAACCGGTGGATGCCATTGCCCTGGCTATGAAAAAAGAGGAAGAAGCGATGAAAACTTATTCTTCTTTGGCCGCTCTTTCTGCCGATCCGGAAAAACAAAAAATCCTTTCCGAGTTGGCTAAAATGGAGGAAGGACATAAGGCTCGAATGGAGGCACTTTATACTAACACTGCTTTTCCCGAAGTCTGGTAATCATCACAATAAAAAGGGACTGTTCTTTAATCGGGAGAATTCGAAGCCGAAGATACGAAACATATGACAACAGGAAACAAGTATCTTCGTTACTACTTATTTCAGGCTGCTGATTGCTGCCTGTTCCTGACTGATTCCCTTGGCTTCCGCTCTGCTTTTCGATTGCCTCGGGCATGTCTTAGGCCTCTGAAACCCTTTATTTCACCGGGTTCAGAGGCATTTTGGCGTCTATTCCCATTCAATCATTAAACTTTATCTTGAGGTTATTCCCCTTGATTTCAGCTATTTCTATCGCTTTTATTATTCATATTATTAGCTATTTTTAAGTTTAGTAAATTTTTTTGTTGCCATATTGCTGCCACGTTATAAGAGCATTTATGCGCTTCTCTCTCGGGTATTCCTTATTGGTTAACCTCTGTTCCACCGTCAGGTTCATCAGTACTGTTCTTTTCCTCTTTTAAGGCATCCTTATCCTGATTAGGCTGATCTGTCTCCTTATCAGGCTGCTCTTCTTCACTCTCCGCCAGATGAGTCAGCCCATTTGCCAATAAGTATGGCCGCTCAACCGCAGAAATAAGATTACTCATTTGAGCTATCTGCTGGAGAGCTTGGTATTGAGGTAAAACATGCTGCATCATCTGGGCGGCTTGGTTGGCTGCCTGTATTTCGGCCGACGACGGTAATGCGGCATGAATGGTGCTCCAGCTCTTTTGAATTTCAGCCATAGGCAGTGATTGTACTGCAGAAAGAACAGGGCTCATATCAGTCACCTGCTTTAGTGCCTCGCTGATCTGCCGCATAGGCATAATGTCCAAAACCCGATATGCATCTTTTATAGAACTGCCAATCTCCGACATGACAGACGATATTCCTTTGTTTAACTCAAGGGTCTTTGATACTGCTGCTGTCCATGCATCACCAAAGCCGGCGATTGTTCGAATGGTCTCGGAAAGGTCATATTCCTTCACCGAGATATCACAAATTGCTTGTTCTATTTGGGGATTTATCTCCTGCAGAAGTCTCCTACATTTGGTGAAATCCGAATATGTGAATGGCTTCGCATGAGCTACCCGATTCCGGAGAGCTCGAATTTGTGGCAGCGCCTCCTGTAAACCGTCTATTGATACTTTGTCAGCAAATTGCCGCTCCCACAATGACTTAGGCCGTGCATTGGCAAGCTCTGCCTCGATTTGCTCTTTGGTCATCTCTTTCAGTTTTTCCGGTGATAGAGCGATATCGATCACCTGATTGCACGAAATATCACGTTGTGGAATAAACAGGTAGTTTTCCAACGCTTTGATATCCATTTCATACAGGGCTTCCTCTATCAGTCGTTCGTCCCGGAGTGCCCTAGGTCTTGTTTGAATACTTGCCTTTAACCCGTCTTTCGTTTCTTCCGTTACGGTCTTGTCCAGCCATTTGGTCCCGAAAGCCTTTGTCACAATCCGAAACACCAGATTGCGTATATTACGCTCGAATTCATTCAGATCAGGGTATGCGCGATCGCAGTAATATTTCGATACTCCATCATATGCAAGGATTATGTTATATTGCTTCTTGCCTGTGGTACATAAAATAGTTTGGTTTGCAGAGTTAAGAACTTCTGCACACCTATCTTTTCGCTGCCCATCTATTGATATCGTTAAATAGTGCATGGAACTTTTTGCGTCTGAATCCTCGCTTTTACATGTGGTATGGTGATAGTATACGTCATATTCCTTCGATTTCAGCTTGACCTTGAAAGAGTCATCGGAAACATCTTTAAACAGGCTCTTCAAAAATGGTTTTAATGAAGGCGCCAGCGTATATATTTTATCCCCTACTTTCACTGGGTCATTATTTTTTCTGATAAATATGTACTCTATCCGCATTGTTCTCACCCACTCAAATTCCGAATTCCCGCCGGTACCACTGATGGAGGTCGTCAGTGGTTCTTATTTTGGCCGCCAGGGCTTCTCCCCCCTCGACCATTTTGTAGTGATCGCGCCGGAACTCCTCGACCGTCAGCACATCGAAGCGCCATTCTCCTGGTCTGTACCCTGTGGATATGAAGGTGAACCCGTTCTCGTCCTCCGCCATAACCTCGCCGGGTATTTCATGGCCTCTAACGGTGTCGAAGAATCGAAGCGTCTCAACGTGAATATGTACATCAAGAGCCAGCCCGGCGCATACGGTCTCACCTGGGAGCGTATAAAAATAAACTGCTCGTCTGTCCATGATCTGGCTCCTCCTATCTCTCAAAATAAAAGCAGGGTACCGTGAAAAGCTCGTACGTTTCCGGTACCCTTTTGGTACCCTTTCAGTGCCCAAACCGTGCTCTTATTATACCGCAGCTTTGCTCTCCTTTAAACAGTTATTGGAATTCTGGCGGTGGTATTAGGCTTTGCTTTCGAAGAAGGATCGGATTCTTATATTTGCTGAAATCACTAACCTGGATGTAATTGCTGCCATTCGTGCTGTATCGCACGATAAAGCATTTATCGTGCAGGCTCTGCAGCATTTCGTCAATATCGCCGGCGCTTATATCGTCGTAGCCCATAATAACCTTTTTGAGCTTCCTGGGTTTGTCCTCTGTACGCCCTTTGTTGTCTGCCAGACACCATAGGCCCGCAAATAACAGGCGGGTTAACGGCGAGAGCTCTCCCATGGCATCATTGTTGAATATGGTCCCCTGAATACTGCGCATTTGTTCCATCTGCTTTCTAAAGACTGGAGATAAACTGGTTTTCATTGTATTGCCCTCCTCCCTTATTATTCTGTAACCTTAATGGTGTCAGCGTCCCCGTTAAGTAACCTCATCAGTTGAGCTCCCATCCGAAGTCCGTCGATATACCCTTGGTCATACACCGATGCAGTGAAAATGTTGAACTTATCCTCTGCGGCGCATTTGCCTATTTTGTCGGTAAGCAAGTTCAGGATTTCCTCCTTCGCCAGTTCGGTGTCCTCCTTGAAGTCCTCCATGGATATGGCATGGGTGTTGTTCTCTTCCTGTAAAAAGCAGGCTAACTGGTAGATGGTCTTTTTCATCCTTCATTCCTCCTCATTAATTATTAGCTCCGGAGCGGGCACCAAGGCGGTGACGTTCTCGCATATCGCCCTGGGACGCGCTGGGGGGCCTTGCCGTGCTCACATATGTGGTTCATCATCATGGTGCCCTTCACGCTGTCGTAGTGGCGCTCTGTGGCTTTGTGGTAGTTGCATTCCCTACAGTGAGGGATTGGTTTATCCTCGGGCCGTATCAGGCCAGTGGGAAGCTCCTGTATTAATTCCTCGCCCCAGACTTCCTCCAGTTCCTTGCTGTGTTTCATAAAGAGCGGAATATCGGCGGCTCTGGCCGTCTGGACGATTGCCTCTATCCATTCCCGCTTCGGCTTTACCTTTCCCCGCCTGTTGCTGGTCTCTGCTCCGATAATGATCCAGTCCATGAAGTCTATGTCCCCTATGTCTATTGCCTCCAGGAGCGGCTCAATGCTGATAAATTGGTTATGCTGGTTCCGGGGGAGGTATACCAGTTGGTCAAGGTCGGCGTTCCTAGTTACGCTTGTCCCGTACCAGAAGTTTCTGGAGCGGGGAAGTTGTAAGGTAGAGCTCATCAGCTCGTATCGCTGCGGGTACTTCGTCATAAAAAGGTAATTGTGCCATGGCGCCGCGTCGCAGGCTTTTAATACTCCCTCTATCCAGCTATCCGGTACCCATGATCCGAATAGGTCCGCCAAGCTGCAAACGAAAATATTCGCCGGCTTTTTCTTCTGGGCTGGCATGGCCAGGCGGTACCGGTGGAGTGTAGGCTCAAATCCAACCGGGCATGGTATAACTTTTCCACTCTGGTTCTTGAATGGCGCATCCAAAATATAGAGGCCACTCTCGTCCTTCTGCAGCTGGCCGGATCCTTTATTTATTCTGACGTCTCCGGAGAAGCGCTTCGCCTGTTTGGCAGCGTAGCAGTATTCGCAGCCTGTCCGGCACCCAGTAACCGGGTTAAACGTAAAATCACAAAATTCCATCTTTGACTTGTTCATCATCTCCCGGTTCCTCCCATAGCCGTGATCCGCTGCCCTTGTATTGCTATTGCGGTACTTTCCTTGCGAAGCGATTCCGCTTCCTCTGGTGTCCTGGCTGTGATCATGATTGTAATTACTCTGGGTTTAAGTTCGCACGCTACATACGCCGGTGCATCGTCTTCATCTATTGTAATTATGTACTTCATCTTCAGCTGCCTTGCCATTGGTGGTTGCAAGTTTATTATTTTTGCCATGTTTAAACTTCCCACCCTTCTCCCTTTGCTGCTTTGTTCGCTGCCGCTTCCATAAAGCAATGCAACAAGGCGGTCTTCAAAAGGTCCTTTTTGCCGGTTGCAGCCAGATCAACCAGCCGCAAAAAGCTTTGCTCTGATATATTCGACAATACCTCATCTAGGAATTGGTCTTTTGCGGCCTCCAGCGATGCCTTCTGTTCCTTTTCTTCCAGCCTGGCCTTCAGGGCCTTCAGTTCTAGCACATCAGCCATGCTTATTCACCTCCTGTATTTAATTAGTGTGGTTGGGTCGTCTTCTTGATCCAGTTCTCTTTTGCCTGCCTGCAGGCTTCCAGCGTGGGCTTTATGCAGGAGAATAACTCCCCATCGGTGTGCCTGTAGTCGTACTGCACCGCCTTCTTCCTGGTGACGCTGCTCTTAAAGGTTTCATGTTGCTCTTGGCCGTTGGCCAGGTTCTTTGGGTTTAACATTGTTTATCCCTCCCGTGCTCTTGTATGAATTGTTGTGCTTCTTCCTCTGATTTGAATTCCTTGCATATGCCGCTTTCGTTGATCGGGGTTTCGATAACCCAGTACCTGAAAGCTGGCGCTCCTGCTGCTTTCCTGTTAATGCATCCGGTCAGATCCTCTTTGACGATTCTCATGCTTATCGCATCCTCCTATTTTCTTTGCACTATGGCATTATGTTCTTGTTTATAATATAAATATAAATGTTTATATGGTCAACTCAATTTTTAACGTTTCTCGATAAAAGAGAAATATCTAAGTTGATTACATAAATAAATTCGTTTATAATGAGAATGTTGAAAGGAGTGGTGGTATGTCAGTATCTGAACAGCTTAAAATCCTTTGCGTAAAGCTGAATATCAGCGTTTCTGAGCTTGCCCGGTTATCCGGGAAAAGCCCACAGGCCTTTAGCCAGAAAATGAAGCGCGAAAGCTTCACGGTTGATGAGCTAAAGCAAATCGCGCAGGCGTCAGGCTGTGAATATATAGGAGCTTTTGAATTGCGTAATGGCGAGAGAGTCGAATACTAGCGGATTGCCGACAATATCGCAAAATGTAGCGAAGCTGGAACGACTGAAACTCTCAGTGTGGAATTTTCGCTCTATGGCACTGGCAATAGTGCGCGTTATCTTGATATAAAGGCTATAAAAGGATAAGCCCCTTGTGGCTCTCTGGGAGCCTGAAACAAAGCTATAAAAGGGAGTTGATAAAATGACCATATATGAAAAGATCGACCGCTGCCATGAGGCTATCGGTTCAGTTCGCCCCTTTGAGGGTCACATGCTGGAGCAGTTGAAGGACTACTACCGGATTGGCCTCACCTGGTCGAGTAACGCTATTGAGGGGAATACCATGACCATCAGCGAGACAAAGGTGGTACTTGAAGACGGTCTGACGATTGCCGGCCGGCCACTCCGGGATTTCTACGAGACGGTCGGTCATGGCAAGGCTTATAATTTCATGTTCACCTTGATAGGGGAGCGACGCATTTCGGCGGCAGATATAAAAGCCATGCACCGCCTGTTCTATAGGGAAATTGACGAGGAGAACGCTGGCGTATGGCGAAAGGAGCCGGTCGTAGTTTCCGGGACTGATTATGTGTTCCCGCACCCGGACGAATTGGAGAAACACATGGAGAAACTGGACGCCTGGATCACAAACGAGCGGGGAAAGTATCACCCTGTAACATTTGCAGGGCTGCTCCATCTCAAATTCGTAAGTATCCACCCATTCATTGATGGGAACGGCAGGACGAGCCGCCTCATTATGAACCTTGCGCTCATCCAGGATGGCTACCAGTTGGCTATTATACCTCCAGTGCTCCGCGCAGAATATAACGATACCATCCGCCAGTATCAGAATAAAGGTAAGCCTGAACCGTTCTGCGACTTCATTGCTGAGCGGGTGTATGAAACCCAAAAGGAGATTATGCGACTTTTCCATATTCCGCTTCCGGACCTTAAATAGAAAATAACGGGGATCCCCGAAAAGGAATACCCCGTTATTTCTCGATTAAAGCCGTCTCGGGCCTGTGCTTGGCTCGTGGCGGCTTTTGTTATTGTGTTGTGATTTAATACTCGCTGGGGAATAAAATTGTCGTCGCTGACCTGTCCCCTTCGGTTATTATCCAGACCTTCCCCTTGCTGGTTCGATAAGCTGCCAGTATTCGGCCCCCGGCTTCTAATGCCTGATCATTCAGCTCTTTGTCCTCCTGGCAGAGATCGCCCCAATCATGCCGCTGATACCTGATAAATGCTGCAGCGATCTCTCGGGCAAACGCCAGGTCGCGCTCCATATCGTCCGCTATGCTGCAGGTTGCCACAAGTCTGCCGTATTTCATCTACTCGCCCCTCTCCGTTATGGTCTGGGTTTATGGTACCGCAGCGGCTGCCGACGTTTAAGGCATACCGGGTGGGTAATCTTCCGGCTGCTGGGCTGCCGCTTCGAGAGTGTTTGGCGTTGTAATTGACGTTATGCGTTCACGGAGAAACTTGTTTATGATTATTGCTACCCGTTACACCGTGGATTATGACGAAGCCAGGGATGTTTATAAAATCAGGAATATGGAATTACCATTCTGCCCCGATTGCGGCGTGTTGCTGTCTGGGTACGATACAAGGAGGCGTCATGTCGTTGAAAGCTCCGGAGCGGTTCGCTGGTTCAAATTGCGGCGGCTTAAATGTAACTGTTGCGAAAAGCTGCACCTTGAGCTTCCGGATTTCATGGTACCCAAAAAGCATTATAATGCCAGAGTTATTCAGGATGTTCTTTCCGGCCACTCTGGTGCTTGCCCGGCTGATGATTCAACAATCCGCCGGTGGCGGTCAAGAAAACACCCACCCGGTTTGCCTGTATCTCCCGGAGCTGAATAGTTAACCTATATTTAAGCCGGCGAAAAGGAGGGATGATACATTACGAAAAATAGGATAATTGATATTATTATAACAGCATTAACGACTGTCATTATTGTGTTTGTTGTTATGTCTGTTAGTTCCCACTTCAAGCCAGAAGTGGACAAAATAGAGCACAGGGGTCCACCTGGTTCGACCGCTATCCCCGGTTATGAAAAGTTGGCCATGAAAGCGGGGCAAGTTGACCAGGTTGTCGACTTCTACAATCCAGAGGAGAACGAATGCTATTTCCGAATCTCGCTTATTTTGGAAGACGGTACAGAGCTGTTTAGTTCAGGAATGACTAAACCAGGTCAAAGAATAAACAAGATTGAAATCTCCCGTCCTCTTAAGGCGGGTACCTACAAGAACACTGTTCTTCGTTATGACTGCTACGCCTTGGAAAGCCTGCAACCACTTAACGGCTCCGAAGCCGTACTAAATTTGGAGGTGTTACCATGAAAAAAAGACTTCTCTCACTATTGACGGTTGCTATTATGCTCTGCGCTATGCTGCCAACCGCTTCCTATGCCAATGAATTTGGGAACCCAATAACAAGTGGAGAAACTGTTGTTTCTTATACTGTAAATGCCAGCTATGTAATTAATATCCCCGCCTCAATAAATATTAATGATAATCCAAACCTTGAAGTCACGGCCTCTTCCATGAATACAAATTATGGGCAGCGCGTTTCTGTATTTATCGACGGGTCAAGAACATATGAAAATGCCGGCAACTTTTATCTTTATAAAAACAAAGGGGGAGCCGATGAAGCAAAAATTCCATGTAATCTTCGCTGTGGAACCTCTGTCGCTAATGGATTAGATTTTGAAGTTGGGCGCTTTGATGATGGAAGCACTACGAATAGCGTTGGCGATCCATTGCAGTTCGAACCTGTTTTAGGCAGTAACACACCTCCCGGTACCTATACCGGCACAATGTATTTCAGGATCGCAATATCTTAGGTGCATGGGTTTATTCTTCTTTAACGTCGGCATATATTTTGCCCGGGTCTTCCGGGCTTTTTATTTTTTGGCCATGGCGCTTATTTATGCCGAATTTAGGGGTTATAACTCTCACCCTGTAAATTACCCTGCAAATGTTTAAAGCGCCACACACGGGGCAAATTGGGCTGTTTCCTGCCGGAATAATCGTTATACCGTTTCTGCCCAGTCTTCGCCCTGATCATACCCCCGAAAACACCAAAAAAAGAGCGGATATCGTTCCGCCCTAGTATTTTACTTGTTAATCACTACATCATCAACAACTCCTTATCTTCAAGCTTCAGCTCCTCCCTTCACCGGCATATTTGCGAAAATTCGCGCCAGTCTCTCTGCAAGATTATCGCCGATTTCATCAGTAAACTCTTGCGTACGTGATTTGATTACGGCTACTATCTCGTCTGGATCTGCACCCGCTCTGATTTCAAAGGTGAAGCTTGGCTCAATCTTATTATTTACGGTAAAATTGATGCCTTCGCTGCTTCTGCTGGCTGTCCCTTGGGGAGCTGCCACTGACGTATCTCCTACTATGCCGCCGTCTTCGTATGGTTGTACTCCGAGAAGCTCTCCGGTTCTTTGCCATAGGTCAAGTCCCCGGCTTCTTTTGCTTGGACTTAGTGGGATAATTCCTTCAGCTCCGTCCTCGGCCACGATTCCCATGTGCGGCTTTGTCATAATGCCGCCCCATGCATGTTCGAGTACGCTGACTTTCCCCTTGCTGGTCGTTAGGCCCGTATCCTTTGAACCTTTTTGAGCCAGGTCGTTCAGTTTATTGCTGGCCTGATTCCACGCCCTTGTTGCTCCTCTCTTAATAGGTCCCCATACGTTGGTTTCAAACCATCCAGCAACGCCGCTCCACGCCTCGCTGACTACACTCTTAGCGGCCATGAATTTATCCCCCACCCATGTGCCGGCTGTCTGCGCCGCTCTTGTCAGCGGTCCCCAGACTGTTTCATCAAACCATCCGGATACTCCGGCCCATGCATCGCTTATGGCGTTCTTGGCTGCTGTGAATTGGTCTCCCAGCCACGCCCCTGCTGTTTGTGCCGCGCCTTTTACGGGCTCCCAGACGGTTTCTGAAAACCATCCAGAAACAGTTCCCCATGTTTCACTAACCCATGTTTTTGCCTCGCTCCAGCGCTCGCCTACCCAGGTGCCTGCAGCCTGAGCTCCGGTCTTCACCGGTGTCCAGACGCTCTCTTCAAACCACCCGGAAAAGTCCGCCCAGCGTTCTCCTACCCATGTCCTGGCGTCGCCCCATCTGTCTACTATCCATTCTCCTGCTGCCTGTGCTGCGTCGCTTACGGGTGTCCAGACGCTTTCATCGAACCAGTCCGAGAAGTCGTTCCATTTATCGGCTACCCAGTCCTTCGCTTCGCTCCATGCTCCTGCCGCGATATTGATTGCTGAAATGCCTATATCTTTTGCAGGTCCCCATACGGATATGCCGAACCAGTCACTGAAACCGTTCCATTTGTCGCTGATCCACGTGCCTGCATTTGAAGCTCCTGTCTTTACGGATTCCCATGTGTTGGCTGCAGTTTTCTTCGTACTTTCCAAGAAGTTTGATAGCCATCCGCCTTTATCAGAGCCATCTGATAGGCTCTTTCCTACCTTATTGCCGGCAAAAAGTGAAGCAACTCCACCGATGCCTGCTCCTATCAGTGCCCCTGGAGCAGCTCCTACTCCTCCAAACAAAGCACCAATACCCGCACCTGCGGCAGCTCCCGCGCCGACCATGCCTGCTTTGGTTCCTGCTGTTACATATTCGTCCTTAGCAGCCTTGCTATTACCGGCTTTGCTTGCTTTTACTCCTTGGTAAACATCAATACCCGCTGATCCAAATCCAAGAATGCTGCCGATAATTCCGGCGATTGAAGCACCTCCGACCACTGCAGCCCCTCCGGCTGTCGTTGCCCCGCTGCCGAGTAATACGCCGGTGTTGGCCAGCCCGGTCATCAGAGCGCCGCCGGATGCTACATAGGTACCACTTGCGAGTTGGACGGTGTTTATCGCTGCACCTGTTTCTGCGGCTGCAGTGGCCCCTGGCAAAGCAAGGGTGGCCGCGCCTGGTAGTGCTGCAGCTGCCGTTCTGGCTCCTTTGCCTAACAGCAAGGCGCTTCCGCCTGCTCCAATGGCCGCGCCTCCTGCCGCCGATGAAGCATTAGTTGCTACTCTTTTTAGAGTATCTCCCACATTCCTAACCGTAGCTCCGTAAACATTAACAATCCGTGCGGATACGGCCATTGTAGTGGTTGTGTAAGCCGTTGGCATTCCTGCTGTCGCTGGTACTGCATCCTTGCTGCCTTTTACTCCAAATAGTTCCTTTGCATCCTTAAGTTTTCCGAGGCCACTTATAATGCCGGCCACCAGCTTCCCGCCGATAATGACACCAAGTCCTACAACGATTTCCTTGTTTCTGTCTGCCCACGTCTTTAGCGCTTCTGTTATTTTTTCGGTATCAAATCCTTCGGTAAAGCCTTTAATAAAAGCGCCGCCTACGCTTTTGCCCTCCTGTGCGGTAGCGCTGACATCAATGCCTAATAATGCAAGAAGCCCCATCGTCACACCCGAGCCTATTCCTTCGCCCATTTTGCTTGCTTTGTCTGCAAACCAGGTCTTTCCTGTCGAAGTCCACCATTCGTTGAATGGTTCAGCGATAATCTTATCCCATGCAATTTTTAGTTTGCCCATCAAATCAGCGTTTTTAAAGTTGTTATCGTCAAAGAGTGTTTGGATTCTCCGAATCGCAATCTGAGCCTTGTCTACAAGATATTGTGTACTACGAGCGGCTGTTTGCTCTATTAAGTCGCCCATCCTGGCAATTCCTTCACCGTTTTCTTTGCGGAACCTACGGAATGCTTCTAAGGGCGGGGTGATGGCAGCTGTGATTCCTGCTCCCCAGCGCTTGAGTATATTGTTTGTAAAGAATGATTTTACACCCAACAAGAGGTTAGCCAGATTCCCGGATAATTTCTCCATCATTCCGTCAAACCTCACAAACTCTTCGGTCGCTTTTGGCCATGTTTTGCTGATATCTAATCCTGAAGCAGCTAGTTTTTCGAGTCTGTCACGCGCTGCTCCGGAGATTGCCCCCATCTCTTGCAGGCGGCTTGTCATTTCTCCTACTGGTCGACCTGCAGCCATTGCGTCGTACAGTCTCCCCATCCAAAGAGCTACATCGCCAAATTGCTGCCGTGTGCCTGCCGCAATGTCGCCTATCATGCGTAGTCCTTCTCCGGTGGATAAAGCATCCCCAGTAAAAACCTGTAAAACTCGGCTGGCTTCATAGATTTCATCCCGTGTAAATGGTGTCTGACCTGCAAATGTAGTCAATTCGTCGACTCGTTTTTTTGCTGCTTCAGCGCTTCCGAGCAATACTTCGAATGCCGTTTCTATATTCTGCTGTTGTATTGTCAGTTGTAACGGGAGGATAATTCCTCCAGCAATACTAATGCCTGCTCCCACAAGACCAAGTATTGAATTTAGTCCTGACAATATGCTGCGGAAGGGCTTTGTTACTAAGTCAATTACTTTCATGGTGAAGCTGTAAGTCTTGCCGGCTATGCTGCGTGCTTTGGCTGATACCTTGCCGATAACGCCTGAAGCTCTATCCAGTGCGTCCAGGACGACCTGGTACCTGGTCCTGTTCATTTGGTTTAATCGTTCCTGCGTCTTTTGATTAGCTCTGTCAAATCCATTTATTTTTCGTGTTGCCTGGGAGACGCCTGGGTCTGTGTTGTCCTCGACGCTAATCGGGATCTCGATCCTAAAGGTTTCTGCCATTAGTCTTCCTCCTTTCCGTGTTATTTTTATTAGCTTTGAGTACCAGGGCGGGAGGGGCTCTGACGTAGCATAAAAAAACATCAAAACACTTCCTCCGTGAGTGTCTTTGGCCTGTTGTCACGTACTTTTCTCCTTTCCTACGTATTCCGCCTAGTCTATTCTTCTGGTTGCCTGTCTCCCCGGTTGATCTTCGGCTTACATTCATTCAAGCAAAGGTCCAGAATGTCACATATTTGCTTTATTGAATCGATTATAAACCCCTCGTTTCTAGGATCCCCACCCTGAATGCCATTAACAAGCTGTTTGAGGGTTTCCTGCTTGTCCAGGATCTTTTCATATGGCGTCCTTTCTGCTGCTTTTCTTGCTGCAGCTGCTCGTTCCTCTTCCTGTCGCTTGAGCTCCTGGCGGTGTTTTTGCTTCTCTATGTACTCAGCCCTTTCTTTATTTCTAAACTCTGCGGTTGGAAACATTTCTGTCACCTCCTTTCAACTTCTTAGTTAACCACCTGTGTATTTCTTAAAGCTGCGCTGCTTTCGTCGTTAGGGTTCGGGCAAATTCCACCAGGGCCATACATAATGTTGGTCAGGTCCTCCACGCCCCTAGTTATGTACTTGTAAACTGTCCTCTTGTTAATTCTGTATTTATCCGATATTTGAGCAGCTTTCAGGGGATAATCCGCAAAATAGAATGAAAACAATATGTTGTATGCCATGTCCTGCTTTTCATTAACAGAGGTTGCCTTGTACCTCTCCATTGCCTGCATTAACTCTTCCCGCTTCCCAGGCGTTGAGTTGCCTTGCTTATATCGCTTTAAGGCTTCCCTTACTCGCTGCTGCTTGGCCTTAATCTCAAATACTGCGCGGCTTTCGTAAGTAATATTCATCAGTGGATGTTCTTCAAAAAATGAACGGCACCCGCTTCTCACCTCTTGTTCAATTTCTTCAGTAAGCCGCATCTTAAGTGATTCCTGAATTTTTGTTTTGATAAACTCAGAGCTTTCCGCGTCTGGAAGTAAGTCAAGTCCTCCAATACCATTCATAATAACGGTCAGTTCCTTTACTCCTCTGCTTATGTCCTTAAAAACGGTCCTTTTGTTAACATTTAACCGCATTGGCATTTGTGAGGTAACCAGAGGGGTATCTGCAAAATAAAAATAGAGCAGCACATTGTATGCCCTGGCCTGATTCTCCTCTTTGGCTGCTCCTCTGTAGAGCCTCATGGCCTGTATGAGCATATCCATCTCCTCTGGTGTTGATTCTCCGTGTTTATACCTTAGCAGTGCCTGTTTTACGGCCTGTTGCCGCTTCTTTACCATAAAGTTCGAACAGTCTTCCAGGTTAATCAGTTCTTGTACATACAGTTCCATGTTCATCCTCCTGTCTATTAAAGTATTTCAAGCCCGCTATCTCCAAAGGAAACAATCATGCATTCGGGAGTTAAATTGTCATGAAATTGATAGGCTTTCTTTAAAGCCTGCATGGCTTCAGAGCTTTGGAGCATATTGTACGCAGCGAATTTTACCGACTTTACAAATCTTGTATCCCAGCCAAGTTCCTGGGCAAGCTCTTGTGTGGTTTTGTTTTCAAAGAAAACGCCATAAATCACGCATTGCTCACGGGGAGGAAGCTTGTCTATTTCTTCTCTGACAATGAGACGCATAATGTTCAACTCGCAATAGTTGTATGTATCAGCATCGGGGTCTTCAATAGCATCTTCTAATGTAAGGGACTCTTCATCATCTATAGGCGTTTCAAGCGATATTGTCTCCACTTGCTTTCTTCCAATAAAGCCTAATTCGCGACGGCATATATTTTGTACCGGAAAGCTCAAGTATGAATTAAAAAGAAATCCGCTTTCAGGTGAAAAACCTTTTATCGCTTCTAAAACTGCAAAGTAGCCACACTGCAGTAAATCTTCCGGTTCCGCTAATTTGTCTCTGCATAATGGGAAATACCGGCTTATGAGCTTATAGAGCAAAGGCACCACCGCGAAATAAAGTTTATGTAGGCTCTCCCTATCTCCCTGGGCCGCCATGATCGCCAGCTCTTCATTTGTCACTTGAACGCTCCCCCCCTCCGTGATAGAATGTGGTTGGGTGCTTGTTAATAAATGGTTAGACCACGAAGCGGGAGCTCTTTCAAAGGCTCTCGTTTTTATTTTTGTTTGTTGACAGCCAAATCCTCATGCTCGCTTAAATCCTGCGAGAGCATCGCGTTCTGTCTTCTCTTTACTTGCAAATCCTGGAACTCCTTTATGTATGGTCGTCCCATTCTGCAGCGAGTTCCCCATCTGCTGGCTACGCCTATCAATGGTGCTGAATTCATCCATTGCCCCCTCCTCGTATTCATCATCCCATCTGCCCTGGTTTAGCCAGGTGGCCGGGTTGGGTATAAACCTTCCGTTTTCCCTCTGCCATTGGTCTGTTGCTCTGGCTTTGCCTATGGCTGTCATGATCTTGTCATGGAGCTCTGTATCCGGCTTTACTTTGTTCCATGCTGACCATGCTGCCTTCTTGCCAACCTTCTTTGGGTATGCTGCCCAGAACTCATCAAATCTCTTTTCAGTTAGGTTCTTGGGATGATCTGCCGGTAAACTCTCATCAGCTTGAAGTTCTTTTTTCTCTTGATGATAATCAGCGTTGGTCGAAGTAGTTGTTGTATTCTCTTCTCTACTATTTTTTTCTTTACTTTTCTTTACTTTACTTTGGGGATTAATGTTCGCATTATTGCTGCTTGAATGGTAGTTTTCGTCAACAATAACTAAGTTTTTGTATGCATTAACTTCCTCACTATCTAAAAGCATGTATGTGGAACTTATCTGAACGCTTTGTCTTCTGTCTACCGCCTTCAAATATCGCCTTTGGATCCCGCGTGAAGTCAATACCTTATGCTTTTCATGCATGGATTTATCAAATATGCCCCATTTTAAGCAATCGTTTATGATTTCATTTATTACGTTAATGTCAACATTAACCCGCCTCGAAAATAATAACTGTTCTTTCTCTGTCCATTCGTAGAAATAACCGCTTTTGTAAATTTTCATGAATAGCCTAATTATTACTCCAAATCCTACTATTCCGTATCTCGCCTCAATAAGGGCTATTTTATCATCTTGATCCATATCCACGTCGAGGGGGAAATAATCTAATCCTTCCTTTTGAGGTCTGGCCATGTTCACACCTCCAATCCGGGAGTTATATTCATATCCTTACCTCCTGCTTGGCTGCTCTATAATCGTGAACAAATCCTCAAAAGGTACCTCCAGCGCCTCACATAGAGCTCTTACTGTTCTGGGACGTGGACTCGCTTTACCACGCTCCAACCGATTGATTGTACCCGAGTCAATGCCTGAGAGCTCGGCCAGAGCTTTCAAGGTCAATCCTTTTTTCATTCGGTACACCGCTATTTTTTCTCCATTAAGCTTCATAAGCTCGCCTCCTTGCTTTCTGTATTTGCAAATATTATATTGCGTACATTCTGTACTGTCAATACTTTGTGTTCGTGTCATTATTTTTGTATTGCGCTCTGTATGTATTCATGGTATCATAATATCCAAAATAAGGAGGGGTCCTATGATTGGCGATAGAATTAAAGAATTACGTGAAAAGCAAGGGCTAACGCAAAAGCAACTGTCCGAAGACCCCTGCCTAGATCTGAATATAAATACTCTGGCGTCGTATGAAAGAAATCTCAGGGAACCTAAAATAGATATGATTATAAAGTTAGCTCGCTATTTCGGCGTCACAACCGATTATTTGCTTGGTGCCAGTGAGTATGAAACTGCTGAAAACGATTTTATTTCTAGGCAAATCCCGCTCTCAGACAAAACGATTGATTTTTTAAAGTCCTGTCCTCCTGAACTTCAGCCTATCCTTGACTTGTTGCTTTCGGATCCAAATTTGGAGGACTTCTTGATTGAGGTAATGACTTATATATACTCCTTGAAATACGACGAAAGCTCGGAAAGCGTTGATATAATTAGCGATAAATTAAACCAGGCCGGCAGCTCTTTTGCTCCCCCTGAAATCATTGGCAGACTGCTGCCACGCCTGCAGCTGCTTAAGGTCATTAACGCTTTGGAGCGGCTTTTGTCTTCAATGGAAGAAGCTAAGCATGTCAAAGAGGATCCTGGCATAAGCAAATAAAAAATAAACCCTGGCCATTTTCGGCTGGGCATTTATGAAAGGAGGAGAGTCTATGGCTTCAATTAGTGTTAATTGCTCATGTGGTAACCAATTTACTACCGAAGAGCCTATGGCGGAGAATAACTTTATTGTCGTTTGTCCTTTCTGTGAGAATAAGCTACGAATAAAGCCAGCAGGGATATCTCGAAAGGAATATAAAAAAGCGACGGCTCCTTCGGCTTCCGATCAAGTGGCCGCTCGGATCCGGAAGTGCGAGCTTATATCTGGTATCCTTTGGCTCATCATCGGCATAGTGCAGCTTGTATTTGTGTGGACTGCTGCCGCCGGTGTTTGGAACATCTTCTTTTCTATCATGAGGTTGCGCTCTGTGAAAAGTATCTATGCTGGCAATCCTGAAATCGTACCCTGGTATGACGGCCGGCAAAACTGGTTAATTGCCTTTGCGATTGTGAACCTGGTCCTGGGCGGCGTGGTTGGCGTCTTCCTGGTCGCATTCGATTGGTGGGTCAGGGACTTTGTCCTGAAGAATAGAGCAGTGTTTGAAGGATCTCCTGAAAAGGCCTAATAAAAATAAGCCCTGGCCATGAGTGGTTGGGCTTTGGAAGGAGGCGTTGCCTTGCCTGTTTATAAAGATGAAAAAAGAAAGACCTGGTATTGTGCCTTCCGGTATAAGGATTGGACTGGGACTACCCATCAGCATAAGAAAAGGGGATTTGCTAAAAAGTCCGAAGCCCAGGAATATGAACGGGATTTCCTGAAAAAACAGAGCGGTAGCTGTGATATGGCCTTCGGAGCCATGGTGGAACTCTACATGGAAGATTGCAAATCGCGGCTCCGCCCCACGACATACGAAGGTAAGAAGTATCTCATTGATTCTAAAATTCTTCCGGCTTTTAAGGAATTGCCTGTCAATGCTATAACAGCAGCGACGGTGCGTAAATGGCAGAATGAGCTCCTGGATAATGAGGCCGAGTATGCTCCTACGTACCTAAAAACGATAAATAATCAGCTGTCGGCTATTTTCAATTATGCCCGCCGGTACTATGGCCTGTCTGTTAATCCTGCAGCTGTGGCCGGATCCATAGGTAAAAAGAACGCAGAGGCTATGCAGTTCTGGACAACCGATGAATTTCAGCTCTTTGCTGAAGCTGTTTTGGATAAGCCTGCGGCCTATGCTATTTTTAATACTTTATTCTGGACCGGTATGCGTTCCGGGGAGCTCCTGGCGCTTACCCTTAATGACGTGAATTTTGAGGCCAAAACCATAAGCATAACAAAAAGCTACGCCCGCATTAATAGTGAAGATGTCATCTCTCCTCCGAAGACGCCCAAGAGCCGGAGGGTTATAACTGCACCTGACTTCCTCCTCGATATCCTGGAGGATTACGCTGGCCGCCTGGTTGATTATGAACCTTCGGAGCGGTTGTTCGAATATACAAAGCATTTCCTTCAAAATGAAATGGCTCGCGGCTGTAAGAAGTCAGGAGTTAAAAAAATACGTGTTCACGACGTCCGCCACTCCCACGCATCTCTTTTGATTGAACTTGGTTTTTCTCCTCTGCTTATATCAGAGCGTCTTGGCCATGAAAATGTGGAGACCACTCTGGAAACATATGCCCATTTGTACCCTGACAAGCATGGGGAAGTATCCAGCAAACTGAACGAGCTCTTTTCTCCCAAAATTAACCCAAAAGCAGATAAAAATCCGGGAAATTCAGAATAATGATGCCATTCTGCTGCCACGGGCAAAAATTAAGCCTCTGAAACCCTTTATTTCACCGGGTTCAGAGGCATTTTGGCGTCTATTCCCACTCAATGGTTCCGGGAGGCTTGGAAGTGATGTCATAGGCCACCCGGTTGACACCGGCCACTTCGTTAACGATACGGCGCGCCATAATATCCAGGAGTTCCCAGGGGAGTTTAGCCACTTCCGCCGTCATAGCATCTTCGCTGATTACAGCGCGAATAATTATGGGATAGGCATAGGTACGAGCATCACCCATTACACCTACACTCCTTACCGGGGGCAGAACGGCAAATGCCTGCCAGATTTCCCTTTCCAGACCGGCCTTTTTTATTTCATCGCGGACAATCGCATCGGCTTCCCGCAATATTCCCAGTTTTTCAAAAGTAACTTCCTCCAGCACCCTTACCCCCAGACCGGGCCCGGGAAACGGCTGGCGCCATAGAATCTCCGCAGGGATGCCCAACCTTTCTCCCACCAGGCGGACTTCGTCTTTAAAGAGCAAGCGCAGGGGTTCAATTAGCTGGAAATCCATATCCTCCGGCAATCCCCCCACATTATGGTGACTTTTGATGGTCTGCGCAGTGCTGGTTCCGCTTTCCACAATGTCCGGATAAATGGTTCCCTGAACCAGGTAGTCTATTTCTCCCAGTTTGGCTTTCTCTTCCTCAAATATGCGGATAAATTCCTCTCCGATAATCTTGCGTTTCCTCTCCGGCTCGGTAATTCCAGTCAGTTTGGCCAGAAATCTTTCTCCCGCATCTACAAAAACCAGGTTCATCTTCATTTCTTTAGCAAAAGTATCAATTACCTGGCGGGCTTCTCCTTTTCTTAAGAGGCCATTATCCACAAAAACACAGATCAGCTGCTCCCCCACTGCCTGGTGCACCAGGGTGGCCGCCACGGAAGAATCTACCCCGCCGCTCAAGGCGCAAAGAACTCGTTTATTTCCTACTTTGTTTTTGACCTCCGCAATGGCTTCACTAATAAAATCACTAAGATCCCAATCTCCTCGAAGACCACAAATCTCAAACAAGAATTTTTTTAATATATCCATACCATAGGTACTGTGTCTTACCTCGGGATGAAACTGCACCCCGTAGAGCTGGAGCTGTGGGCAACTGATAGCTGCTATCGGACAATTAGCTGTACTTGCCGTTATTCTAAAACCTTCGGGCACGCTAATAATAGTATCCCCATGGCTCATCCATACCTGCATTTGATCAGGAAGACCTTTAAATATTTCGTCCTCCCCCGTGAGCTGTAAAACTGCACGGCCATATTCCCGCAAGGAAGAAGGTTGAACCTTCCCGCCCATTTGCTCGGCCATTAACTGCATACCGTAACAAATGCCCAGAACGGGAATACCCAGAGAAAAAACCCGGGGGTCGCAATGAGGAGCCTCACCCCCGTGAACACTGGCCGGACTTCCGGTTAATATTATTGCCTGAGGTTCTTTAGCCACTATTTCTTCGTAGCCAGTATCATAAGGAAGCATTTCGCTATAAACTGATAGCTCTCGAACCCGGCGGGCAATTAGTTGGTTATACTGTCCTCCAAAATCCAGGACCACAACCGTTTCTTTCTTCATTTATCCACCTCTAATTTTCGTAAACTGCAGGTTTTAAAACACATACAGCCGGATAATGCCGGTATTGTTCCGCATAATCCAAACCGTAACCCACCACAAATTTATCCGGAATGGTATATCCGACATAGTCGGGATGAATATCTGTTTTTCGCCGGGATGGCTTGTCCAGTAAACAGGCAATCTTCAAACTGCGCGGATTCCTATTTCTCAATATTTCGCAAATATATTTTAAAGTTAAACCAGTGTCAACTATATCTTCAACAATAAGGACATCCCTATCTTTTATGGAATATTCCAGATCCTTGACAATCCTCACCTCACCAGAAGAGGAAGTTGAGATGCCGTAGCTGGAAACATCCATAAAATCAAGCTCCACCGGAACTTCCATTTCCCTGATTAAATCAGCCATAAAAACAAAAGCGCCCTTTAATATTCCTACAACCAGCAAATCCCGCCCTTTATAATCCCGGGAGATTTGTTTTCCCATTTCTGCTACTTTTTGCTTCAGGGTTTCCCGATCAAATAAAACTTCAACCTTTACCAGATCCAATGTAAATCCCTCCCTATAAAGTGGATTATAACAACTTGAAGGGAAAGGTGCAATTAAATCGAGATTTAGGGGTGAAAACATAAAAGCAGGGGCCTTGAGCCCCTGCCGATAATCTTCAATTCTTTTTGGTACCGCTGGTATCCGGTGGTCTAATATCAATTTTCTGATTCCAATCCGAGAACTCTACCAACAAGTTTAACCTGGTATCCGGGGCCTTTTTGTTGACTGCTGTCAAATCCGCTTTTTTAACCATCCTTTCCTTATAATCCAACCATAAGCGATACTCAAAACTCTTCCATAAATTTTCCAATAACCGGCTTTCAATTGAGGGCCTGCAGCCCACTACCAAACACTCTACACCATCTACCTCTTCAAACCTTAACTTTTCTACCGCAGCTATCTGTTTGAATCTAAAATTGGACAGGGGATTGAGTTCTGAAATGAGCAATTCCTCCGACTTATTGGTATCACTTTCAATTATCAGCCATTTCTTAGAAAAAGCATCGTAATTGTAGATAGTGCGGTCAATATAGTAGATATCAACAGCTGTGTTAACCATCTCCCCCTTTATATGCGTATTTGCGCCGCTCTTTTCTCCTTCTACCCGGCTTATCACCTCCTTCCGTTCAGCCACGGTAAAGCATGAAGTAAGCTTATAGCGGTAGCTATCTACCGTGGTCATATTTTTTATGCTGGTTTGAAGTTCGATTTGCGGATCCAGTTGGGATTTTATATAGTATTCTTCTATGCTGCGGGCTGAAGCAGCTAATCCCAGTAATAGCAAAGCTATTAAGATAAGAATGATTAAGCGGGTTCGCTTCAGTTTATTCACCCCCAGAATGATCTGACAACTTTTTTTCTCGGAGAGTAATACATTTTATTAAGCGAAAAGAGTATATATACCGCCATCTGGAGAAGAATTTTATTCCAAGGCAAAGACTTCTAAAACCAGGATTATCTATTACCCTCATATTTACTATGTATGGCTTATCTGCTATAATTCTCACGGAATTTGTTGTATAGAGCAAAGGAGGCTTTATAAGTGTTTGAGAGTTTTGACGAGGCACTGGGTTTTTGCAATGAACAAGCTATCAGAATGATTGATTTCAAGATAATAGACCTGCTGGGAAGGTGGCACCACCTGAGCATTCCCCTGGGCCGCTTCAAACCGGAAATTTTAGAATACGGCATCGGTTTTGATGGTTCCAATTATGGTTTTGCCCCGGTAGAAAATAGCGATATGGTGTTTATTCCCGACCTCAGCACCGCTGTTTATGATCCTTTTACCGTGGTTCCCACCCTCAGCATGATAGGCGATATCTTTGTTATAGCTCAACCGGACAACTACCGTTTTGACCAGGACCCGCGCAGCATAGCGGCCAAAGCGGAAGAATATATGAAATCCACCGGTATTGCTGATGAGATGAGAATCGGGCCGGAATTCGAGTTTCATGTTTTTGACCATGTCAGTTATGAATGTTCCCCGCAAAAGAGCGGTTTTACCATAGATGCTAAGCAGGCTATGTGGAACAGCGGAGACAATGAGAAGCAGAACCTGGGCTACAAAATTCCGGCAAACGGCGGCTATCATGTTGCTCCCCCGCAGGATATACTATACGATCTGAGAGCTCGTATGTGCCTGTTGATGGAAGATAACAATATTCCAGTCAAATACCATCATCACGAAGTAGGTGGTCCGGGACAGATTGAAATTGAGGTGGAGTTTGGTCCCCTGCGGGAAATGGCGGATAGAACTATGCTGGCCAAGTATCTCATTAAAAATCTGGCCTTTCAGGAAGGTAAAACCGTCACCTTCATGCCCAAGCCCATCTTTGCCGAAGCCGGCAACGGCATGCATGTACACATGCACCTTTTCAAAAACGGAGAACCCTTATTCTACGATGCCAGTGGCTACTCCAACCTGAGCCAACTGGCCTTGAACTTTATTGGCGGTATCCTGCAGCATGCCCCGGCTTTGCTGGCCTTTACCAATCCCAGCACCAATTCTTACAAGCGCCTGATTCCGGGCTATGAAGCTCCGGTAAGCGTTTGTTTCGCCACCGCCAACCGCAGTGCGGTAATCCGGGTACCGGCTTACGCCAAAAGCCCCTATCACAAGCGTTTCGAATTTCGCTCTTCCGATGCCACCTGCAACCCCTACCTGGCTTACTCCGCTATCTTGATGGCCGGGCTGGACGGTGTGCAAAAGAAGATTGACCCTGTGGCCGCAGGCTTTGGCCCCTATGACATGAACCTGTATAAGCTGCCGCCGGAAAAACAGGCTCAGATAAAATCCCTGCCCCGCTCACTGGATGAGGCCCTGGATGCCCTGGAAAAGGATTATGAATTCCTGCTTCCTGGGGGGGTATTTCCCCGGCGGCTGATAGAGATATGGATTGAAAAAAAGCGCAGGGAAACTCGAAAAGTTAATGAAATCCCCCATCCCATGGAGTTTGAGCTATATTACGACCTGTAAGTTGAAAAAACCGAAGGGAGCACCAGACGGGGAACCTGTTCCCCGTTTCTCTTCTTACAAAAACACCCCAATAGGATTCATTTCGCTTTCCAGCCTGGGTAGCGGAAGCCAGCCCATTTCCACCGGCACATCATACAGGCGACCGGGGGCCAGGCGTTTCCAGAAGTGCCTTAAACCGGGTACAATTACCTTAACCACCGCTATGCCGATATCGGGCCGGGTCTGCTCCAGGACCAGCATTTCCATGCCCTTGCGCTCTATGATTTGGCGACAGCTTTTTATATCGCTCAAGAAATCTTCCCCGGACAAATCATTATAGTCTCCGGCTTTTCGCACGCTTTTGCCCGAATGGGGAAGCAGATAAGGCTGATTGGCCACCGTGGCTTGCTTCAGCCATTCCGGGGTAGCGTTATCAATAATATTTTCTTCCCCCCATTTGCCATTTTCCAGTTCCAGGACAAAAAGCATCATCTGATTGAGCTCGGTTAAAGCCCGTATAAGGGCCAGGCGGGCATCAAAGTGAGCGCCAAACCCCATCATGATGGCCTCCTGGGCACCGCTGCTTTTACGGGTCAGTGCGGCAAATGCCGGGATATTCAAATCGCTGCTTAAATCCAAAACCCAGATTTCCCGATCATGCCGGCGATAATAACGCTGCATTTCGTGAATAAAGGGTTCGTTGAAACTGGCCAAATCTACTTCCGGCATCTGGAGACGGTTATACCACCAAATAGCCACACTATCGCGTTCCACCAATTCAAAAAAACCTTGTAAAATGGCTTCCTCCAGGATGTTGCCGGAAGCATTGCCATTGGAACAGGAAAAAAGCGTTTTATTTTCCGGGTGGCTGAAGTAACAAAAGGCCGTGGGCAGGTAGCGGAATTTTTCGCGAGTTAGGGACCATACCGCTGTCCAGTCCATTTCCTGATTCTCGTCAAAGGGTTCCGGCACCTGGTTAAACTTGCCCTCCCTGGCATTGGAAAGTTCCCGGTTGAGGTACTGGGTAGAGCTGAAATTCATAATCCGGTTAGGATGAATCGCCTCTTCCCCCAGTTCCCGGTAGCTGGCTCTTATCCGGGCCTCCTCCCCCCTGAATACGCCGGAATAACGCTCTACGGCTTCACAAAGGGCACCGGCTTTGGCCTGCATCTCGCTCATACCTTTTCCAGCACTCTGGGAACGCAAACCGCCGCGCAGTAAAGCCAGGTTTCCATACTTGGCGGCACAATTATGTCCGGAGTGATACACTTTCAGGAAGGAATCATCTTCCACCGGGTTATGGAGGAACTTCACCACACCGGTAATAGAGGAAACATGATGTCCATATTTTTGCAGGGTTTCTTCCGGCGAAATGCTCCGGTGTCCCCCGTCAAAGGTAAATAGCTTTTGAGTAGATTGCAGCAAGGGAGGCTGGGCTGCTTTATGTATATCAGCCGCTTGCCCACAGATTGGGCACTGGGGTCTTTTTACCAGGGCATGGCTTTCTATACTCATGTTATATATATCCAGGCTAATCATCTTGTTTTCGGAAAACAGGCTCCGTCCATTGAGCAACTGCTTGGCCACTTCCACTGCCAGCAGGTTCCAAACCAGACCGCGGGTGGCCGGTAGAGTGCCCTGGGGTATGTTTACCGGGGATTGAAGCTCCTGCTGCCGGCGAATATATTCTTCCACATCCCGGTTGTTTTGCAAACGTTGGGCCAGGCATTGCCAGCAGGCCGTTTTCCCCGGAATAAAGAGGGGACCCAGCCAGGGAATGCTGCCCCTGGCCTTGACCGGTATCCAGGACTGTTTTTCCCGGCAAAATTTCTGGTTTAATTCCTCCAGTTCCGGTTGCAGGTAATCATCCACCAGCACAATCAGCAGCTCTGCTTTTGCTGCTATTTCCAGCTGCATTTCTTGCAAGATTGATAGCAAAGTCCCAGTGGAATCACTGCCCAGGGATATTACGGAGACAGGATTGCTTTTTACTTTTTCAAAAAGCGCAGGAGTTTCAACCCCTAGCGCCGACCAGAAGGCCAGTTGCTCCCGGGGAAAATCCCCCCCGGCTTCTGTGATATAGGCTTTCTTCTCCAAAAGTGCCAGGGCGTAGTATATTTCAGCGATAGAAGCCTGACCAGCCAGGTGATCGATAATTTGATCAATACTGTGCTTTCCGTCCAGCAGCGGCGCCAGCAGGCAATAAATCCGGCCCTGCAATACATAGCAGTCCAGCTCCGACAGAAGAAAAACCGCTTTTTCATCCTCAACTATATGGATATTAAAATGCGCTTTTAATTGTGGTTTTTCATGCATAGTCCTTACTCGATCATGGGGATGGTTCTGCTGATCGAATTGCCCCTTTCATCCTTCAGTATGATTAATAAAATTGGAGATATGTTACGAACTTTCTCGCTCGCTCCCGTCCGATTGTTTCTCCCCTTGTTTTCCTATTAAAAATTGATTCTACTGCAAAAAATTTTTTGTATTCATTGGCTTGCATAAATATACCGCTCCAGCGTCCTTAATAGCGACCGAAGGGAGCATCAGTTGTGCCCGACAGGGCGCTTCGCATGGGCAACACCTGCGGCTTGTCTCGCGGCTCAAGGGGTACCGCGCTAATCTCCCGTCCTGGTCGGCAACCTTAATAGTGACACCCGCAGGGTGGAACACCAGGAGTACCCGCAGGGTGAAGCGCTCTCGCCACTCGCCTTCGCCGGGTGTTGCTTCCATGCTTCGCCAACGCTCGCTTTGTATATTTATGCAACCCTTCTGCAACAAAAGGGGTTTTTGCAACGGAGTCAAAATTAATACGCTGTACTTCCGCTTGTATTACATAGAGTTTGAACTTTATTACAATCTGCAGGTTGACAATTAGCCTCTAAATGCGTTTATTCCCCAGGATAAACTCCCCTACCGCTGATTCCTCCAGGTAGTTCAGGCCGGCCATACGGCACAACAGCTTAGCAGGTCCACTGCCGATAGCCGTTGGTGCCAGGTCCATAGCGGTGGCCACCAGGTACAGGGTCTGGTAGAGTGCTCCCACGTCTTTCAGGATAACGCTGTAGGCTATCGATTGGTATTTCCACGCCACCCGCTGGAAACGAGCCGTAATATGCAAGGAAACAGGGGGCAGTTCCTTCAACCCGGCAGCAGCGGAACAGTACTTTAATAATCCTTCAACCTCGCTTGTCCTGGTCGATAGTTTTTCCAGTTCATGCTGCCAGGGATCGTAATGATACAAGCCGCCCGCTAGACCTTCACATTCATTGACTGCCAGATAGATTTCCAGTTCATAAGCAGCCCCTCCCCCTGGGTAAGGCCTATTGCTGGCCTCATATAATAAACCTGCCGGCGGATTAGCTTTAATAAGCTCTTTTATGCGGGCGCTGCGGTACAAAAATTCACCTAATTGCTGAACGCTAATGGGCTTGTCCGCATAATTCCGAATAGATTTTCTTTCCTCCAATACCAGGGAAAAAGGATAATCATCTTCTCGAAGTTTCTCCACATCCGGCCGGTAAAGCTTAATACGCTCGCTGGACATGGGGTTCTTTACCGCTGGTAAGGGAGCAATCCGCTCCCGAAAGCGATAGGTCCCTCCCACCGGTTGTTCATGAGAACCCAAGCGGCTGCGGGCATGAAAAAGCAAGTCGTGAAACTCCCACTGCTGCAACACTTCATCCCCTTCTCCGGGAGAGATACCAGCATCATCCACCTCTTCCAGCATGCCGGCAGAGAGCAAGAGCTCAAGAAAGAGCTGCAACGATTTTTTCGGCAAGGTTGGGAATTGCGTCCTTATTTCACCGGCAGTACATGCTTCAGCCAGGAGATGGAGTACTGCAGCTGCCAGCCAATGGGTCAGGACGACACGGCCATTGGCCAACGGGGATTCCAGGATGATTTCCTGCCCGTCCCGCCGACTGTAAGTAAAGCGGGAAAGCCTGTAGCGTCGCTTTTGCTTAAAAGGCTTTTCATTAAAAAGAGGGGCTCCGGAGAAGGGGGTGTAAATAGCCAGGATTTCCTGTTCCATCATCACATTATAGGATATGAAGCCTCGCTCGATGAATTGTTGCAGGTGGTAGTAGAAATTTGCCAATCCACCTGCCCCATCTTCCTTAAAGGCCAGTTCACTCAAAAAATCTTCACTGCCGCCACCGGCGGTCAATGTCTTCATCGACTGCCGTAGGCCGCGGGAAACTCTTTGGCACACCAGGCTCCGTACCGGGCTCTGCAAATAGATCTTGCCTGCTTCTTCCTTGATTTTCAGATCCGGACGAAAGGACAGTATAAGGTTATCGCCCATGATATCATTCCCTAATACAGATTTTAAAATTGGAAACAGCTATCCCTTGATTGGCAAACCCTAATCTTAGCCAAAGCAACATTAGGCACACAAAGTATTATTGGCAGCGTCGGGGAGGGGCCATGGGACCTGTCCCCTTATCCCAGCTGTCACCTGCGGCACTTATGCCCTCCAGTTCGTCATCACTGAGTTCAGACTTACGGTCAGATTCCGGATTAATGGTGTTTTTTATCATGCTCTGCAGAGATTGGCGAAGGGGTTGACGGATCTTGCTCTGCTTGCTGGAATCAAGCTGCATAAGCTTTTGCACCAGCTCCAGCTCCTTATTGCAGGTTCCGTCGCCAGGTAGAAGTCCTTTTGCTTTACCTTCCAACAGGAGATCAACAGCGTGGTTGAATTGTTTTATCCGCTCCTGTTTATTCATTTTCAAAGGCCTCCTTCTTCAAAGCAAATTGCAAGCGACAAATCGCGCGGTATAATATGACCCCCACATTGCTTTCACTCAAACCGGTCATTTGTGCGATCTGGCGATTATTAAGCCCTGCCCAGAATTTCAGGCCAATGAGATTGCGTTCCCGGTTGTTTAACAGTTCCAGCGCTGCTTGCAGGTCTTGCTGGCTCTCTTGCAATATGTATGCTTCCTCCGGGCCATTTCTGGCACAGGCTAATTCCCGTACCGCATCCAATGATACTGTATGTCGCTGTTCCTGGTTTCGCAGATAATCGGTAATGATGTTGTGGGCGATGGTGAAAAGCCAGGTGCCAAATGAACCTCGTTCGGGATGAAATTTATCCAGTTTAAACAGTACTCTCTCAAAAATCTGGCTGGTAAGGTCATCGGCTACACTGCTCCGGTTAACCCGGGAACGGACATAATTGTATACCCGGGTAAAATAGTAATCATAAATCTCGGCAAAGGCCTCCGGATCAATAGTTGCTTGAAGCAGCAATTGATTTTCATTTTTTAACGAGCTACTCTTCATCAACTATCTATTCCTCCCCAAGTCACCTGAACCTGGCCGGTTTGCAATAACCAGAATGAGCTAACTATGCTTCAGTATTGGCCGCAGCCGGTTTGCTGCGCCGACAGTAAAAGAATAATACGCGCATTCCTAGAGCCAAAGATGCTATGATCAAGTTAATTAGTAATCACAGTCACAGGAGGATTCAGTATAAATAGAGGTTAACCAAGGAGAGAGAGCAACACCACCAGCCACTGCATCCAACTGCTCATCAGAAAGTTCAGTCGGTCGGGCCGGCAGCAGCACATAGTTTATTTTATCCGTATTCTCCACTACCTTTATTTCCACCCCAGCAGGAAGCGAAAGCCCGGCTTCCCGCATCACAGCTGCCGGGTCAGTGATGAAACGCTGCTTGAAGACCTTATCCATCCAGCAACGGGAGATAAGTTTGCCCATGATCTTGTCCTGTTCGTTAGTTTTGCTTTCCATTGCTCATTCCTCCTTAATTTAAAAACATGTTGATAGGGTCGGAACGAGGCAGGGGATTAGAACCCGCCGCCTTTTGTTAATAGGAACCCGACCGTTTAAAGAAGCACCCTGCGGGCACCACTGATGTTCGCTTCGCTCACTATTATGGATGCGGGGGACATATTTTACCTCGTTACAAATTAATACGATGCCGTGCTATTTGTATTACATACCTGTTAAAATATTGTTTAGGGGCAAAGAAATAAGAAGCCTTCTATGTATTCAATATCACTGCGCTAGAAACTCGCCCCCCTCTCTTCCGAAAGCCCAATCGTTCTATTAAAATTTGCTATCTCAGCAGGATCAGTTTAATTCCATATAGAAAAGTTTTCTTTTATAATCAAATTTTTCTTGCTTCCGCTTTAAATAACAGGCATCGAATTGTTGGAAGGTGTTTCAAGATAAGTGAGATCATTGACCTTTTAATCAATTTAATAAAAAACGTAAAAGTTATTTTACGCTCTACCCGCGACTTTGTGCAAGAAGCGAAGCAGTCCGATGATATCACCATATTGGTTCTGCAATTTACAGGGGGAAAGTAAATGGAGTTTCGTTTGAAAAATGAGCTGGAAGAGATTCGATTACTGGCGGAGGCTATTGAGCTCTGGGGAGAGGAGAATGGGATTCCGGGGAAAACCCTCTTTCAGCTCAACCTGGCCCTGGATGAATTACTGACCAACACTATCACTTATGGTTATCCTGAAGGCGGGGAGCATGAGATTATGCTGCGGCTGATACCGGAGGGAGAGAAGGAGTTGCTTATCGAGATTCGTGACGATGGCCTGGCTTTTAACCCGCTGGAGGTTAAGGCCCCGGATCTCAAGCAGGATATCGAAGAACGACCTATTGGCGGCCTGGGGATTCACCTGGTTCGGCAGATGCTTGATGAGCTTGAGTACCGGCGGGAAAACGGGCAGAATATTCTGCTTATGAGGAAAAAATATTAAACTATCATAACTGTCATGTCATAAAAGAGGAGGAAAATAAATGGACATTAATGAGATGAAAAAAGACAAAGCCACGGTCATAACGATTGAAGGAAGATTGGATTCCAGCACTTCCGGAATACTGGAGAAAAAGCTTTTATCTTTAATGGATACCGGGGAGAAAAACTTCCTGCTGGATTTTTCCGGAATGGACTACATAAGCAGCGCCGGACTGAGGGTTTTACTGATGGTAGCCAAGAAGAGCAAGACAGCCAAAGGCAAAGTGCTGCTATCGGCATTGACCGACAATGTCAAAGAAGTGTTTGATATCGCAGGATTTACCGATATTTTTACCATCTTTGCCACCGCGGAGGAAGCCCTTAAGGACTTCTAAATGACACTGCCCTTGACAGCCCTTTGTTAAGGGGGGACAGAGGGGACAGGTCCCTTGTCCCGACAAACAGCAAATATCTCCTTTTAATTTAAACGAATTTTCCCCAGCTCAATGGAAATTTGATAATATCCATGATTATCGAAGGCCTGCTGGCCTAAGCGCAACACATCCTATTCCGCCAGCACATTAATGCTGCCTACTTTTCCGTATGTTTTCGTTATGGATTTGACTGACATGTTCACCTTGCCATCCTGCTCCATTATTGCATAGAAGTCAGGGAACTGCTTGCGCGGCAGGATTGCTGTCAGCACCAACCGTTCCTTGCCCCCCACGCCATAGCCCAGAGTAGTAGTTACTGAATATCCCTGCTCCCGCAGGTTGTCCGCCAAAATCTTGCCTTCTTCGGGATGTTTATAAACATCTATTTCAAGCAGGCCAAACGCCAGCTTCTTTTCAATTTTATTGGCCAAAAATACTCCGGACAACCTGCCTAAAGCAAAGGCCAGTATATATCCGTAACCGGAAGAAGTCGCAATCAACTTGAAAGCATAAACAAATACCAGGGCATCGATAAAAGTAATTACATAAACAGGCTTGATCGTCTTTTGCGCCAGGAAGGATGTTTTTAAGTTTCCCATACAAGTGCTAAACAGATTTAAACCAAAGATTATTAATGAATCTAATATAAAAATTGACATGTTTTTTCCCTCCTTTCTGCCAAAATAAAATGCCCCTGTCCGAGCAACAGGAGCACTGCTTTAGTTTTCCTTGTGGTGTAAAGACTGTTATTATTGTTACATAATTTTCACTTTTTGTCAAGTAGAAGCACTATACCGATTGCATAATTCTATCTTCTATCGCATTTTCAATAAATTGATTGAGCGATTTCCCTTCCATTAGGGCTAGCTGTACGGCTTGTTTGTGAAGTTCCGGTCTTATTCTGATATTAAAGCTGCCCTTATAAGTTTTCTTCGGCTCTTTCCCGTTAAGCTGGCATAACTCGATATAATCCTCAACCGCCTCTTCAAATGCGGCTTTTAACTCGGTTACGCTGCTACCCTCAAAACTAATAGAATCGTTGATTCCCTCTATTTTGCCGAAAAACACTTCATCCTCGGTACTATAGTGCACTGAACCAATGTAATCTTTATATAAAATTATATCTTTCATGATTTAATCACTCCCTGTTTTGATAATTCATCAATCAATTGTTCTACCTGGTATTTTTTCAATGTGTTTCCCGGATGGGGTTTGTGTAATCTTATTATATGCTTGGTTTCATTATTAACGAAAGCCACCCGGGAACCCGAAGTACAGCCACGGGTTTCTTCAGAGTAGCCAAGCCTGGAAAGCAATGTTCTTGCTTCATCATATTCAAAATTAGAAGGCCTTTGCATTAACCTTTCAATCAATTTTTCTCGTTTGGTCATATCCATAAATCTTTCCGTATTTTATCTAACCAGATTATACAAAAAATGAATCCTCATTGCAACTAGCGTACAGTTGCAATGAGGGGACCCTGGGTTTTTTGCTTTCGCTTGACATAAAAATGCTTTGTGTGTATTATGCAATATAGTACACATGGTACACGCGATTTTTTTATTTTGCAGTGGGAGGTGATTATTATTATAAGTATAGATTTGAAAGATCCCAGACCAATTTTCAAGCAGGTTCGAGATGGACTGAAAAAATTGATCATCTGCGGCATATTAAAACCAGATGAGAAAATTCCTTCTGTACGTGAAATGGCTCAGAATCTGGCAATCAACCCCAATACCATTCAAAAGGCCTATCGGGATCTGGAAGCTGAAGGCTATGTGTATCAGGTAACAGGCAAAGGCACTTTTGTAGCTTCGACAGAACCCGGCGAAAATAGCGAGAAAATCGAGCAACTATTGTTAGAAGTACTGAAACTGGCACGAGAGCTTATCTATCTGGGCATTAGTAAAGAAGAAATAGTGGCTGCTGTGGAAAGTTTGTAATTTTATGTGAAGGAGGTCAAGAAGATAATGATTAAAGTACTAAACCTTTGTAAGTCCTTTGACGGGTTTCAGGCTTTACATAATGTGAATGTTACTGTGCCCAAAGGATCTGTCTACGGTATAGTAGGACCAAATGGATCAGGCAAGACCACCCTAATCAAACATATGGTGGGAATACTGATTCCTGATCAGGGAACGATCAAGATAGATGAAAATGAGGTTTTTGATAATCCTGCGGTCAAGAAACGCATTGCCTATATCCCTGATGATATTTACTTTTTTCTTCAAGATGATATGAAAGATATGATAAATTCCTACAGACGGGTATACCCTGCTTTCAATGATGAACGCCTGGAGAAGCTTATTCCGTTATTTCCGCTAGATCCCAAAATGCCGATTCGTCGTTTTTCGCGCGGAATGAAAAAGCATGTAGCCTTTATAATGGCTCTATGTAGCATGCCAGATGTATTGGTCTTGGATGAACCCATGGATGGCCTGGACCCGGTAGCTCGCCGCAAGGTGTGGAGCCTGCTCTTCCAGGATATTGCTGAACGCGAGACTACCGTTTTCGTTTCATCCCACAACCTGCGTGAATTGGAAGATGTATGCGATCATGTGGGGATCATGCACCGGGGCGAAGTCGTATTGGAACGGAGCCTGGATGAACTGCAGAATAATATTTTTAAACTGCAGATGGCCTTTCGCAATGAGAGTCCTGATTTCAATAGCCTAAATGTGCTGGCTGAGCACAAGGTGGGCAGTGTCATTCAACTGGTGGTACGTGGGGAACGAAAGGAAATTCTGGATAAGGCGGTTATGTTAAATCCTTTAATGATAGATGTTTTACCGCTATCTTTAGAAGAAATATTTATTCACGAGTTGGGGGGTATGGATTATGCAATCAGCAGCGCCATTATTTAGCAAAGCCATCTTTTATAAAAACATGAACAGATTCTGGCCAATATTTGTGGCGTACACAGTTATTCTCCTGCTCATAGGATTTAGTACGGTCGCAAACGGAAGATATGAAAGGCTGGCTTATGTACCCAATACCTTTGCTAATACTATTTTTGGGTTTTCAGGAGTTATGCCTGCTTTGATTGCTATATTTAGCATCATGGTAGCAGCAGCAGTCTTTTCATATATGTACAATCCTATGTCGGTAGGTATGATTAATGCTTTGCCTTTTAAGCGTCGTACAGTTTTTACCAGCAATTATTTATCTGGTTTATTTATGGTTATAGTTCCTTTGCTGCTCTTTTTCCTAAGTATGCTGGTAATAGGACTGAACTATGAATGCCTGGATATGGTTGCATTATTAAATTGGCTGTTTATCTTTTTCTCACTGAGCCTGCTTTTGTATTCGCTGGCAGTGATTATAGGAATGCTAACCGGTCACATTATAGCTCATATAGTCTTTTTTGTTATAGCCAATTTTCTAATTATCGGTTTGAAAGTCTTGACCGATTTTTTCCTGAACCGTTTTTTATATGGCTTTGTCGGTACACTTCACAATATAGACGGATTTTTCATGCAGGCCACCCCGATAGACTACGCTTCCGGTTTGCAAAGCACTTACACTAGTCTGAACTGGACGGTATGGCTCGTCTATCTCTTGCTGGGAGTTCTTTTCGTCTGGCTAGCGCAGATATTGTATAAAAATCGCAAAATGGAAAACGCTGGGGATGTATTAGCCATCCGCAAACTGAATCCCGTGTTTAAATATGGCGTAACATTATGCAGCACTTTAGCCCTGGGGGCTATTCTGTTAGAAATATTTAATGTCCAATACAATACTTTAGTGATCCCATTGCTGCTATTCCTGCTGGCGGGACTGGTCGGGTATTTTATTGCTGAGATGTTACTAAAAAAATCATTTAGAGTATTCGGAGCTTACAAGGGTTTTGTTATTTATGCCTGCCTGCTGATCATAACCAGTATGTCGGTTTATTATGACTGGTACGGCTATGCCACCCGGTTGCCAGATGCAGATCAAGTAGAAGCAGTGGTATTTTCTTACAACGGGGGACAGTATGACGTGCTACAAACACTGCAAGCTGAGCAAAACCATGTAGATCTGGATATTTCTAATCTTCCGGAATCTCTGGCATTAAGCTATGGGACGCCTCTATCTATGCAAAAAAACCCGGACAGCAATGACTATGTATACCCAGAATCTCGTGCTTTTACCCCAGAAGAAACCAGGCTTTTATGGTCGATTTGTCCGGGAATCTATACTGAAGATGAAAGTATAGACAGCACTCTGAAACTGCATCAATACCTGGCAGATAATATCAAAACAGTCCGGAGTAATTATCGACAGCGCAGTATGATTAAAGACTATGATGGTGAAGAAATACAGTACTTTAATATTAGCTTTATTTATCGCCTGGATAACGGTAAAATCGAAAAACACAGTTTTCCGATGATTATACCCGTGCAACCATCCGAAGAAATTGATCAAAAAACAATTAGTCAGTTAGCATCCCTAGCCGGTAATCGGGAGGAACGGGTGAAAAGATTAGCTGCTATCGATCTGCCCCTGAATGATATTCGACATATTACAGTTGATCTTTACAGGCTGCGTGACTTAATGCATGATAATCTCAAGTCAAATAATGAAGTAAGGAGAAATGTAAAATATCAGCCGGATAAAAAATATACTCCAATTGAAGTCCGCGATGAGGATAAAAAGGCCTTTTTTGAAGCGGTAAAGGCTGATTATCAAAACATGTCCAACGAAAAAATGGTCCGTTCACAGATGTTACGCCATGGTGAAGGCGACATTGGTAACTTCACGCTTGCTATTGAGCGCTCCAATCTACCTCAAACCAACCGCTTCCGAGACGGAAGATCTACCTACGGCATAAGTGTTTATTATGAGAACACCTTCCGCTTGCTACGAGACAAAGGCTATATTACTGAAGATGTCTACAATTTTGTGAATATACACCGAGAAATGCTAGATGAGAAATACAGTAACCAGACAGTACGCAGAATAGTCTCAATCGCATACTTATAATCCAGGAGAAGCGCGACAGGCACGGGAACAGTTGCAAAAGAACTATTCCCGTGCTTTCTTTTCTTTAGAAACTCTAATAAAATTGATCTTATACCGGTGTTGGGGTATGAAAAGCCGGTCGCAAAGATTTTAGCCGCAAGGGGATGATTTCGGATAAAAAAGCTGAATTAAATTTAAATTTGCCAAGTATAAAAATAGGGGGTAGAAAGGAAAATGAAAACGGGAAGAAGAATCATCCTATTAATCACCCTAATGCTAGCTTCAATGTTATTTGGGGGCAGCAGCTTGCTGGCAGCAGAGGCATCCAACGAGGCTCAACTGCAGAAAGCCATTACAGAAGGTAACGATGATACCATCACCATAATGAATAACATTGCCTTGACCAAAAGACTGATCATCAACAGGCCAGTCACTCTCACCGGGGTGGATTGCTCCATCAATACCGGTGTCAATTGTATTTATGTAGACAGCAACGGGAACCTGACTCTTAGCGGGAAACTAAGCATAACCGGCAACGGTGAAGGTTTGCCGACCCTTGATGTCAGCGAAGGAAACGCTAACATTATCGCTGGGGTTATTGAAGCGACAGGTGCCTTCGGTAACGGGATTTATTCCAGCGGGAATTTGAATATCAGTGGCGGCGAAATCAGGGCAACCGGCAAAGAGAGTATCGCTCTTGTGCTTAGCGGTTCGGTTAATATGACCGGCGGTACTATTAAGGCAGAAGGTCCTAAAAGCATTGGCGTTGGGGTTAGCCGCGGCCAATTTACAATAAGCGGAGGCAATATCACGGCCACCGGGCCAGGGATTAGTGTTTATACAGGCACAGTTAATATCAACAGTTCGGAAAATATGAACTTAAGCGGCGGTGTATACTCGGAAGACCTTTCTACCGATCAAATTCAATACACAGCGTTCTTTACCACTCTGCCCAAACCGGTAATCATAAATGATAACCATGCAAATACATTTAAACTGCTGGGAATCGACCCATCACTTAGTTTTACTGTTGGCAATAGTACTTCTAAAATTTTGGGTGCCAGCATATCCGGCAATACGGTTAGCCTGAACCCCACCAGGATTGGAGATTATATACTGATTTTAAGCAGCAACATAGCCAAGCAGCAATCTATCAATCTGACTATTCCCGTCAAGGTAAATAATGTTTCTTCAACAAACAGTACATCGCCTCAGCCGAATGGCAACATCACTTCTGATTTATCAGGCCACTGGGCCAAAGACAGCATTATGCAGCTTATTAATGCCGGAGTAATTAAAGGCTACCCGGACGGCACTTGCCAGCCGGACAAGACTATAAGCCGGGCAGAATTCGCAGTTATGCTAGTTCAAGCTTTAAAGCTTGAACCTAAAGCGGGGAATACTTTTTCCGATACCGCCTCTCACTGGGCCAAAGACAGCATTGCTACGGTCGCCGCCCACGGCCTGGTCAGCGGCCATAATAAAAACATTTTCGGTCCCGATGAACTAATTACCAGAGAACAGGCAGCCTCTGTCTACTCGCGCCTGGCCAAATTGGAATCTTCAACCTTCGCTTTGAACTGTACGGACAAAAAGAGCATTTCTGCCTGGGCGGGACCCGGTGTAGCCGCAGCAGTCAAAATCGGATTCTTCAATCTTTATCCGGATGGAAGCTTTAAACCGCAGGGCTATACCACCAGAGCGGAGGCATTTTTTGCGCTTTACAAGTATTTATCCCCGGAGGGGCCCCAAACCGTAAAACAATAAAATAAAAAAGTTTTATTTCCTGATGATTAACCAAACAAAAAATGAGAACCTATAATCTATCATTATTGACCCGCGTAGATACGCGGTATATACTGTGAATTAAGAGGTGATTCGTATGTATACCACTATCCAAAAGTGGGGAAATAGCCAGGCGGTAAGACTTCCCAAGGACATCCTCGAAGAGGCCAACCTCCAGGAAAACGATAAGGTACAAATAAAGGTCCGGGATGGCAATGTGATAATTATTCCGGACAAAAAGCGTAAAACCCTGAAGGAACGAATAGCCGAATACAAGGGAGACTATGAGTGCAATGAATGGAATACTGGTAAACCTTCGGGTAATGAGGTGTGGTAATGGCATATATATCTGAACAAGGTGATATTATTCTTCTTCAATTCGATCCTCAGGCAGGACATGAACAAAGAGGCCGAAGGCCTGCTTTTGTGGCCAGCAACAACACCTTCAACCAGTTCACGAAAATGGCTATAGTCTGCCCCATAACCAATACCAATAAAGGTTTTCCCCTGCATGTGCCCCTGGACGAAAGAACCAGAACCACAGGTGTTATTATGTGTGAGCAGGCCAAGTCCCTCGATATTTTAGCTAGAAAAGCTAGCTTAATTGAAAAAGCGCCTCAAGATATAGTCAAAGAGGTAACGGATATTCTTATGGCTTCTATTGAATGTTCTGATTAACTTGTAAGATAATAAACTCGATATAATCATCTGGCTCAGAATAGGTCGGTTAAATAGTTTTAGTGTGTCAGGAGAATCATAAGCAGGGCAGCTGTTTAATAACAATGGGCAGGATATAAAGCACTTTTTGTAGAAGTGTTTAAACGTGCTAGTTTCTATTAAAACAGGAGGTGGCAGGATGAAAATCAATATGCCCGAAAATGTACAAACGATTCTAAACAAGCTTCATAGCAATGGTTATCAGGCTTACATCTACGGTGCCTGCATCCGGGATTACCTACTGGGTAAAGAACCTATAAGCTGGGATATCACTACCAATGCCCTGCCTAATGATACTATAGTTGTTTTCGATGAAAATGAAGGTTTTACTGCCATTCCTTCCGTAGAGGATTACGGGATAGTTACAATACATTTTAAAGGGGAGAGCTACCAGGTAAATGCCTTCCGCACCGGGGAAGAAAGGCGATTCGCCGATGATATAAATGAGGATCTGCTGAATAAGGATTTTACTATGAATTCCATTGCCTATAATGAACAGGCGGGAGTAGTGGATCCCTATAATGGAGTAGGAGATATTGAAAAGCGCTTAATCCGCTGTGCTCAAAACCCCTACAAACAAATACAAGAAGATAGCGCAAGAATTCTGCGGGCAGTTAGATTTGAATCCCAGTTGGGATTTAAAATTGAAGCGGAATTACTACAGGCTATGAAGGATTTAAAAGACAGTGTTCCTGCCAGTGGGTCGGCAAGGGTTCGCAACGAGTTTATCCAAATCCTCTTAAGTGAGCTGCCTTCCCAGGGCATACGCAGGCTTCTGGAACTGGGCTTGCTGGAGAGACTTATACCCGAGCTTATGCCTGCCATAGGTTTTGATACCTGCAGCTCTTATCATGATAAAGATGTTTTCGAACATAGCCTGGTGGTTTTAGATAATACTGAGCCTAACCTGACTTTAAGGCTGGCAGCACTCTTGCACGATATTGACAAGCCCAACTGCCTGACCATAGATGAAGACGGGGAGGGACATTGCTACGGTCACGCCAGCGGCGGCGGCGAGATGGCCCGGACAATACTGGGTCGCTTAAGCTTTGACCGCAAGACCATCAAAGCAGTAAGCGCCCTTATCAAAGAACATATGAATGATTACGAGAATATTAGCGAGCTTAGCATAAAACGCTTAATAAGGCGGGTGGGACCGGATAATATCGACCGCCTGTTTGAGCTGCAATTGGCGGATATTAAAGGTTCCGCACTATCCAGCAGAGACCCCGAAAGAATCACGAAAATAAGAAATAAATGTTTTGAAGTGTTATCCCGCCGGGAACCCCTAACGGTTCACGACCTGGACATAAGCGGCTATGATTTGCTTTCCCTGGGTTACCCTCCGGGAAAGGAGATAGGAGAAGTTATGGATTACCTGCTGGATCAGGTGATCGACAACCCCTCTCTTAATCAAAAGGATACCCTTATTGCCTTGTTGAAGAACCGGCAATAAGGTCTTATCACAGGATGATTTTTTTCAACTCTGGATGATGACTTTAAAAATATAGGATTATGAGTAAAGGCGCTTACCCCTGTCAACCCTTTCCCTAATCGCTTATCCTACAACTGCAAAGCTAGCTTTTGTGACCTGGCAACAGGTCTTTTTTTATGCGCCTGCGACATTGGTGAAAAAATATATTGAATTACATCCCTTCCAAAAAGGATTTCTGGCAAATAATAGCGAAGGTTACAGGAATAATTTATGGGAGAGGATGCCATGCTTTCAGGGCCTTCTGCCGGTAGGTGGCCAGGCGGGGAAACGAGCAATCAATGAGCAAGACATAAGTGGGGTGGAATGCGTAAATATGGAAAGGAAAACACAGGATATATCAATAAATCTCCCTATGCATAGTCAAATGGCTCCGGTTATACTGGGGGCGGTAGAAAACTATGCCCGAGTTTGCGGCATGGATAAAGCGGATATATTCAAGCTGGTGCTGGCAGTGGAAGAAATCTTCACCTACCTGAGCGATACATCCTTGCCGGGTGAGATTATGCTTTTGCAATGCCGCTATTTTACCTATTGCCTGCAGGTGGATTTCATCTTTCCCCTGCGGAGCCTTAACCTCAGGGCCTTCAATCTTACAACAAAAGTGAGTGTGGATAACGAGCCATTAATGGAGGAAATGGGCTTATTGATTGCCTCCCGCTCCGTGGAGAAGCTGTATTTCTCCAGAATATACCCGGACAAGCTATGTTTGAGTATGGTCAAAGAAAAAACCTATCCCGAAGTGATATTACAACCCCTGGCAGACCTCTCACCTGCGCTGCAAACGATAATAAGGCCGGCTGAGCCTGAAGAAATCAAGGAATTCTGCCAGAACCTGCTGCAGAGAATAGCTGAATCTCAATATCCTTCTTTTTTCAACTACCCCGGGAAAGTGATTGATATGCTGGCCGGTGATGAATATAGTATATTACTGGCTTTTGACGAAAAAGACCATGTGGTTGGCGGGATCTGCTGGACCGGAAGCCAGGACCGGACGGTGGAGTGTTTTGGCCCCTATGTTTTTAATGATAATGAAGCCACCGCACTGGCCCTGATGGATGAATGCCTGGTGCACATCGGCAGGTCCAATGTGCCTGGTATTATCAGCCGTTATGCCGAGAATGCCCTGTTGGCGTCTTATTTCGAAAAGCTGGGCTCTACCAGTGTTTATAAAGTTGGAGAAATGACCTCCCGGAAAGATGCTTATTATCGCCAGATAAATGAAGATAGCGGCAGCCGGGTCTGGGCCCATCCCGACATTGAAGGTTTTCTGCAAGAGTTTTACCAAGGCCTCTTCTTGCCCAGAGAAATCCGTTTGGTGTTGAGCCAGGGGGAAGAACTGAACCAGGAGTCGGTGTTTACTACAGAATTTGACCGGGGCCGGGAACAGGTTACCATTCGTCCACTTGTATTCGGAGAGGATGCAGAGCATAACCTCACCCAACATATTAACAGCCTGCAGAAGGAAAAACTCTTCAACATTTTCTTGGAAATGGATCTGGGTAAAGCCTGGCAGCCAAGTTTGACCCCTTATTTGCTCTCCAGCGGTTTTAAACCGTGCCTCTTGCTTCCTTATGCGGGAGACGGGGATTTATTAATATTCCAGTTCGAAGCCGGTGATGCTTTATGAATGTACCTAAGCTGGACAGATTGGTTCCTTCCTATATCAAGGGATTTGAAGCTTATATTCCCAGCAAACCAGACCCGGAATTGAAAAAGCTTTTTGGCTGCAAGCAGCTCTATCGCTTGAACAACAATGAGAATCCACTGGGGCCGCCCCCGGCTGCGCAGGAAATCTTACATCGTTTTGAAACCCATCGAGCGGCTATTTACCCCAGTGGCGATTCCTATTACCTGCGCGATAAACTGGCCGAAAAATATAAGCTGCACCCCGATCAAATCCTGGTGGGAAATGGTGCCAATGAAGTGATTACCTTTGCCATAAAAGCCTTCTGTGAAGCGGGAGACAATATAATTACGGCTGATAAAACCTTTGCCGTTTATGAATGGGTAGCTATTTTTTCGGGATATGAAGCCCGCCTGGTTCCCTTAAAGGATTTTTGCTTTGACGATGAGGAGATGCTGGCCCAGATAGATGCCCGTACCAAAATCCTTTTTATCTGCAACCCGAACAATCCTACCGGAACCTATTGGAACCAGGAGAAGCTTTGCCGTTTCCTGGACCGGATAGATGGAAAACAAATCGTGGTAGTCGATGAGGCCTATTGTGAGTTCGTGGAAAAAGAAGATTTTCCGGACGGTATTGCGCTTATCGAACGTTATCCCAACCTGGTGGTCTTTCGCACCTTTTCCAAGATGTATGGACTGGCCGGGCTGCGCATTGGATATTTGGCGGGCAGCCTGGAGGTGGTAAATATCATGCGCCGGGCCTGCGTGGTCTATTCAGTTAATACACTGGCTCAGGAGACTGCTCTCCTGGCCCTGGATGATCCGGAGCATATCCAGAGGACCAATACCCTGGTCAAAAAGGAAAAAGCCTATTTGTACCGGGAGTTAACCCGCTTGGGACTTCCCCTGGTCATGCACGAGGGGAATTTTGTGATGATAAAGCTTCCGATTAGCGACACTCTGGCCTACCGCCAACTCATGGCCTGCGGCGTGATGGTTCGCAGCATGACCGGATTCCGTTATCCCAATTATATTCGCATCACCATTGCCCAGCACGAAGCCATGGAGGCACTTATCCAGGCTTTGGAGGCTATACTCTGATGCGGGTCTTTGCCGAAATGAACCGCTGGGGTAGTATAACTACTTCTATTAGTCGGAAATGGCAGCGCCTGCTGTCAGATAATCCATAAAACTGAAGCGGGAGTTCAAAACCACCAATAAAAAAAGGGGGATTGTTACTATGGCTTTTAGGGAAGAGTACCCAGGCAGCAACGCCGGTATAGAAGTAAGACTAATGCAAGCTGCTGATGCAGCAGGTGTGGTTGAACTGTACAAGACGGTCTACGGGAATGATTATCCGGTAAAAACGGTTTATGATCCTGCAGCTATTATTGAGCAGCAGAATAATGGTGAGATGTATCGCATCATTGCCCGCAGCGGAGACAAAGTGGTAGGACAAACCGCGCTTTATCGCTCCACATCCCCCAATCCGGAGATCTATGAAGCAGGGCAGGGAATAGTCTTGCCTCTTTATCGCAATCAGGGAATTTTGGAGCAGTGCCTGGATTATGGGCATGAAGTGGCCTATCCTCAGCTGAATATAAAGCAAGAATGGGGAGAAGCGGTTTGTAATCATACCTTTACCCAAAAAGCCGGTACTCGTCTGGGGGCTTTTGAAACCGGAATCGAATTGGATTTGATGCCGGCTTCGTCTTATGTAAAGGAACAGAGCAGTCAGGGCCGGGTGGCAGCTCTGCTCATGTTTAAAATCTTTCAAGCTGCACCCCCGCAGCTTCTTTATTTGCCTGAAGCCTATGCGGATTCGCTGCATTATCTTTATTCGGTATACGATTTTGGACATAAATTCGCCTCCTCTAATTCCCTTCTTCCGGAGCAAGCTACCCGGGGTCAGGTAGAAATATATGCTGATGCCGCTGTAGCTCGTTTTACTTTGCTGGAAACGGGAAAGGATCTGGAAAATTATTTGCTGGAACAGGAAAGACTGGCACAAGCCCAGGGTTGTTCTGTTTTTCAGGCTTATCTTAAGCTGGCTAACCCGGCAGTTGGCCAGGCCGTAAACCTACTGCGTAAGCATCAATATTTTTTGGGTGGCATTTTACCCCGCTGGTTTGCTACAGATGGGTTGTTAATGCAAAAACTGCTGCATGAACCAAACCTGGAGGGAATAAATCTCTACAGTGAGCGGGCCCATAAAATCTTGAATATAATTATCGATGATAGAAATACAGTTCTCCTGTAAAGAATTATTAATACTCATTGGCTTGAATAAATATACCGCTCGCAGTCTTCGCATGGGCAACGCCTGCGGCTTGTCTCGCGGCTCAAGGGGTACCGCGCTAATCTCCCATCCTGGTCGGCAACCTTAATAGTGACACCCGCAGGGTGGAACACCAGGAGTACCCGCAGGGTGAAGCGCTCCCGCGACGTCCTGTCGCTCGCCCCCTTTCGCCTGCTCGCCTTCGCCGGGTGTTACATCCATGCTTCGCCAACGCTCGCTTCGTATATTTATACAACCCTTCTGCAACAAAAGGAATTTTTGCAGTGGAGTCAAATATTCAGTAATCAAATAAAAGAGGGGGCCGCTCCTATTTGTCCTATTTGATACCAAATAATGATCATAGCGATATTTTTACCATCCTGGGCTCTCTGGAGCAAGGGGAAGACCTGCTTATTATCACCATACTCAGCCGCCAGGGTTCTACCCCCCGCCCGCAGGGAACACGGATGTTAATTACCTCTGCGGGCCAACAGCTAGGTACTATCGGGGGTGGAATGCTTGAAGCCGAGATAGTCCGGGCCGGGCGTAAGGTCTTGCAAGAAGCCCGCAAGCCCCAGGTATTGCATTTTAGCAGTGAAGCCCGAGGAAACAGCGTACCTTACATGATATGTGGCGGCTCGCTGCAAGTCCTGCTGGAATACCTGCCTGCTGATAGTTATCACCTGAAGCTCTGGCAGGACGCCTTAGATTGTTATGAAAAACCGCAAAATCTCTATATGTTCATCCCTCTGCCCACAGACAGCGATAATCAACCAGCACCGCGTTTTTTTATACAAGAGGATGGCATAGTGTGTGGTGATTGCCCCCAAATTAACCCGGATAAGCTGCGGGAAATGCTGCCCCGGCTTAAGCAGGCACAAGTTATTAACATCGATAAGCAGGCCTTCCTGCTGGAACCTCATACTGTACCGGCGGCTTTTTACATCTTTGGCGCCGGTCATATAGCCAGTGAGCTAGCCCCTTTAGCCGTTCATTTGGGTTTTGCGGTATCAGTACTGGATGATCGGGCCGTATATTTGGACGGGGCAGCCTTTGAGCATACCCGGACGATATTAGTGCCTGGCTTCGAGGATTGCCTGCAAGATATTAAGGTTGATGAAAACACTTATTTATTGATTATGACCCGCGATCATCAATACGATCAGGCAGTTCTTGCCCAGCTTTTACGAACTCCGGCCTGTTATACCGGCATGGTTGGCAGTCGGCGCAAACGAGATACTATCTTTAAATCCTTGATGGAGCAAGGTTTTTTAGCGGAAGAGCTGCAAAAGGTGACCTGCCCGGCAGGCCTGGAGATAGGGGCTGACAGCCCGGCGGAAATTGCCATCAGCATCATGGCGCAAATCATTCACTTGCGCTCCGGGAGGAAATAATGACCGATAAAATAAAGGCCATAGTGCTGGCAGCCGGCTATTCTTCCCGCATGACAAGCATGAAAGCACTGCTGCCTCTGGGAGAAACTACCGTACTGGAAAGGGTGGCCGCTGCTTTTCGGCAAGCAGGCATTACGGATATCAGAGTTGTCACCGGTTACCGGCGGGAATTGTTCCTGCCCCTCTTGCAAAAACTGGTGCTCAGGGAAATCTATAATCCTTTTTATGCAGAAGGCATGTTTTCATCGGTTCAAAGCGGCGTATCCAGTCTGGAACCGGGATCTGAAGCTTTCTTTATTATGCCCGTAGATATTCCGCTGCTTAAGGCAGCTACCCTGCAGACACTGCTAGAACATTTTGACCACAAGCAGGCTGAAGTGTTTCATCCCTGCTATCAGGGCCGGCGCGGTCACCCCCCGCTTTTGGCGTACAGCATGCGCCAGCGGATATTGCAGTGGGAGGGTGCAGGCGGGCTGAAAGGGCTGCTGCGTCAACATGAAGATAAAAGCGTTAACATAGCCGTCCCTGATAAGGCTATTCTTCTGGATATGGATACAGCGGAACAATACCAGCATCTCTTGACATTGGATATAACGAGGTAAAATAATGTCCCCCGCTTCTTAAATAGTGAGCGAAGCGAACATCAGTAGTGCCCGCAGGGTGCTTCTTTAATAGTGAGCGAAGCGAACATCAGTAGTGCCCGCAGGGTGCTTCTTAAATAGTGAGCGAAGCGAACATCAGTAGTGCCCGCAGGGTGCTTCTTTAAGCGGTCGCCTATTAACAAAACAGGCGGCGGGTTCTAATCCCCGCCTCGTTGCAGCGCTGTGTTGAAACTGCTTAAGCAGCTTTTTTCGATGCTTAAAAGGAGGGAGTCCTTGGATGACAACTTATGCAAGCCCTATCGGCAGCAGTCTGAAGCGGGTTGATGGGCCTGGAAAAATATCTGGCTTGGAAAAATATGCGGCCGATTACTATCCGGATAATTTTCTCTGGGCCGGGGCTAAACGCTCGGATCATCCTCATGCCCTGATCAAGGAAATAGATATTTCCCCGGTGCGCAATCTCCCGGGCATCTTTGCCGTACTGACCCATGAAGATATAAAAGGCGCCAACCGGGTGGGGGTGCCGGAAATGGATCAACCGGTACTCGCCGACCGCAAGGTACGCTATAAAGGAGATCCGGTGGCCTTAGTGCTGGCAGAGAATAAAACAGTACTGCAGGAAGCCATAGATAAAATTGTCATTAAATATGAACCCCTGCCGGCGGTCTTTGATCCGGAAGCAGCCCTGGCGGAGAACGCACCGCTGCTGCATGAAAACCGCAATGATAAAAACCTCCTGCTGGGCGGCAGAGTTGTACGCGGGAACAGCATAGCCGCTATGAGCGAGTGTGACGCTGTGGCAGAGGCTGATTTTCAACTGCCCTGGCAGGAACACGCTTACCTGGAAACCGAGGCCGGGGTCGCCCGGGTCGATGAAGAGGGTATCCTGGCAATCATCGCCTCCACCCAGACCCCCTGGCGGGATAGAAATGAGCTGGCTTATGCCCTGGGTTGGCCGCTTGATAAAATCCGGGTAATAGCCCCCTACCTGGGAGGCGGCTTCGGGGGCAAGGATGGGATAACGGTGCAAGGATTGCTGGGACTGGCAGCACTACATAGCGGAGGACGTCCGGTCAAAATGTGGAATTCGCGGGAGGAGAGTTTTCTATCTTCCACCAAACGGCATCCCGGACGGGTTCACTATGAACTGGGCTGTAAAAAAGATGGGACACTGTACGCCATGAACTGCCGAATCGTGCTGGACACCGGTGCTTATGCTTCCCTGGGCGGGCCGGTGCTAGCCCTGGCCATGGAGCATGCCGCAGGGGTCTATCGTATACCCCATGCTCTGATAGAGGGGTTCTCTGTTTATACCAACAACCCGGTGGGCGGGGCTTTTCGCGGATTTGGCGCACCCCAGGTTCTGGCCGGGCTGGAGCAGATGATGGATATCCTGGCGGATAAAATCGCCTGGGACCCACTGGCTTTCCGGCTCAAGAATGCCGTCATGCGTGGAGATGAAACGGGAGCTGGGGTGTGGATGAGCAATTCTACCGCCATCATTCCCTGCCTGGAAAAACTGCAAGAACACCCGCTATGGACCTCGCGCCAGGCCTGGGTCAGCCAGGCTCCCCCCTTTAAGCTAAGAGGCGTTGGTATTGCCGCCGGCTTGCAGGGAACCGGCTATGGTCCTATGGTGGCAGATATTGCCAATGCTAAAATTGAACTGTTGCCTGATGGTCGTTTTCGGATATATTCCGGGGTGGCGGATATGGGACAGGGGAACAATCCCACCAATGTACAAATCGCCGCGGAAGTTTTGGGACAGACAGCTGACTGCTTCGAATTGATTCAGCCCGATACCCTGCAAACTCTGCCTTCAGGATCTTCCGCCGCCAGCCGCACTACCTATTCCTATGGAAACGCCTTAAAGGCAGCTGCCCTCCAGCTAAAAGAACGCATCCTCACCCGAGCCTGCAATATGGGTATGGGCCTCTATGCTGAAGATTTCTTGTTGAGTTCCGGCCGGCTGAATCATCTCCCCAGCGGACGGGAAATCCCCCTGGGCCTGGTCGCGGCGAGTATGCGGCCCGAGGAGCGTGTTTCAATTTACTCCTATACGGCACCGGTAAACCGCTATCCGGATAAAATCAACCCGGACATACGCGCTGCCGGATTCCCCCACCGGGTTTTTGCCTTTGCCTGTCATTTGGCTAGAGTGCAAATCGATGAACTCACCGGGGAAGTGGAAATCAGCGATTACCTGGCCGCAACCGATGCCGGCAAGGTACTCAATCCTCAGCTTTATGAACAGCAGGTTCAGGGTGGTGCGGTTCAGGGCATGGGTTACGCCCTGTGGGAGGATTTTAAGCTTGACCGGGGAGAGCTTATGACCCGTAACCTGGCCACTTACATTTTACCTACATCTATGGATGTACCGGATATATTGAGTATAGCGGTGGAAAGCGTGGAAGAAAGCGGTCCTTTTGGTATGAAGGGAATCGGGGAAATCGTGATTAATCTCGCCTTGCCGGCGATTGCCAATGGAATTGCCCGGGCCGTGGGCCAGCATATTTTTAAAAGTCCGCTTACCGCCGAACAACTATTATTAATCCTGGAAAAGAGGGCAGCAGAATGAAGATTGCATTTGAGTTAAACGGGATAAAGCAGGAGATTGATTATCTCCCTGATCGCCGGGTGGTTGACCTGCTGCGGGAAGAACTGGGGTATACCGGTACCAAAGAAGCTTGCGGCTCCGGTGAATGTGGCGCCTGCACCATTCTGGTAGACGGTGTCAGCAAGCTTTCCTGCCTGATGCTTGCCGCCCAGCTGCAGGGCCGGAGTATTACCACTATCGAAGGGATGTCGCCGGGGAAAAAGCTTCACCCGATTCAGCAGGCCTTCGTAGATAAAGGAGCGGTCCAGTGCGGGTTCTGCAGCCCGGGAATGCTTATGGCGACCGTTGACCTCTTGCAGCGCAATCCAGCTCCGGACCGCCAGCAAATCCGTGCAGCCCTGAGCGGCAACCTGTGCCGCTGTACCGGCTATCAGAAGATCATTGATGCGGTAGAAAGCGCGGCAGCAGAAATGAGGGATAAGCTATGAGTCAAGTGTTTCTGCCCCATACGCTGGAAGAATTATGGACCATAAAGCAAGAAAACCCGGCTGCGCTTATCATGGCCGGAGGAACGGATTTACTGGTAAAGATACGCGATAGAAAACTGCCGCCTGCGGTAATTCTGGCTCTGGAGAATATAGCCGAATTAAGGCAAATTGAACGGCAGGACGGCGAAATTTGCATCGGCAGCATGGTTACGCACCAGCAACTGCTGGACAGTCCCATCATTCAAACCCAGCTTCCCGTCTTGCATCAGGCGGTTGCGGTCTTGGGCTCTCCGCCTATCCGTCATATGGGGACTATCGGCGGGAATATCTGCACAGCTTCCCCGGCGGGCGATACCCTGCCCCCACTTTATGTGCTGAATGCCGGCCTGGAACTAAAAAACGCTGCTACCAGCCGCTTGCTTCCCATTCAGGATTTTATTCAGGGACCCGGTCAAACCCTGCTCGGCAGCAATGAAATCCTCTATAAGATTCGCATTTCCATTCCCGCTCCGCATAGCCAGGGGTTTTACTTTAAAGTGGGCCAGCGTAAAGCCCTGGCGATTGCCATATGCAGTATGGCTTCCCTCCTACAATTTGCGGAAGATAAGCGCATTTTAGAGGGCCGCTTCGCCTGGGGCAGTACCGGCCCCACCGTTATGCGCTTTCCGGAAGTGGAAAATACTTTAATCGGGGAAAAGCTCAGCCCCATAATACTAGGCAGACTGGGGCAAAGCATGGCTGCTTTAGTGTCTCCCATCAGTGATGTCAGAGCCTCGGCAGAATATCGCCGCCTGCTGGCCAGCAAGCTGCCCTTGAAGATCTGGCAGTCTCTAATATGAAAAGGTCGTCAGTCATCGGGCTTCAGTCGAGAAGGGGATCTTTCCTGCTACATCTTACCATTCAAGCCCCTACTAACTCACTTTTCATCGTTGTTTGTGGCCTCTGGCCATGGGGATTAATAAAATTATAATACTTTAGGGGTGTTTAGATAGATGAATAATGAACCCTCAAGGCAGCTGGATATGGGTAGCGATCCTGTCTTTCGCGTCCTTTTAGCCCTGGCTATACCGGCTATGATCTCCATGTTCTTTCAAAACCTCTATGAATTCGTTGACACCATGTTTATCGCCTGGTTGGGTTCAGCTCCGCTGGCGGCCCAGTCTCTATCTATGCCCCTTTTTTATCTGGTTCTTTCACTGGGGAAAGGAGCACAGATAGGAGCCACCACCCTTATGAGCCAGGCGCGCGGTCAGGATAAGCCGGAAGAAGCAGCCAAATTATCAGAGTCGGCCCTGCCGCTGCTTTTGTTAAGCATACTGCCCCTGTTTCTTTTGTTGATCCCCGGACTCTGTACCGGCTTTTATCATTTCCTGGGGGCCCGGGGCCCGGTTTTGACAGAGGCCTATCCCTATACCTTCTGGCTGGTTTTGAGCTTTCCCATTATGGCCTATGTGATGATTGGCGAAGCCATCTCTATGAGCCATGGCAATACCCTGATGCCCATGAAAGCCATGCTCATAGGCAATGCGGTAAATTTGACCCTGGATCCTATCCTGATGTTTTACCTGGGATGGGGCATAGCCGGGGCCTCCATTGCCACCCTGATGGGACAGCTGCTATCAGCGGTCTATATTTACCGCCGGCTCAAGCAAGCCAAACTACCCGTTCCCTTGCTATACCTGCGTAAAGACATGCCTCTTTACTGGAAAAAGATAAGCCATTTAGGCATCTTCGTTACTATTTCTCAACTGGTCAGCCCCCTGGGTCTTTCCCTGCTGAATGCGGTACTGGCATCCTTTGGGCCTGCGGCTATAGGCGCCTGGAACATTATGGCCCGCCTGGAAATGATGGGCCTGCTTCCCCTTTACGGCATGGCGGGAGCCTTGATCCCTTATGTAGCCTTTAACTACGGGCAAGAAAACTGGGAGCGCATTCGCAGCGGGGTGCGCATCTTTCTCCTGGGAACGGGGCTGATTATTCTGCCCATTATGGCCGTTCTGATCCTGGGAGCTCCCTGGTTGGTGCTGCCCTTCCGCTCCGATGCCCAGGTCACCGAACTGGCCATGCATGCCATACGCATAGCCGCCCTAGCCCATATTTTTGCCCCGCTGGAACTGGCTTTATTTGGTACAGCACAAGGCCTGAAACGGCCCTGGTATTCACTGTTCACTTCTATTGCCCGCTTGCTCGTTTTTCGCTACCCGCTGGCGGTATTTTTTGCTTCCTTCTGGGGCGTTACCGGTGTCTATTGGAGCCAACCACTGGCCGTAGCTTTATCCGGTATACTCTCCGGCATATTATTATGGAGGTTATTAACCGGCGAGGTTTTTCAGTCCAGGCTGCCCCGGAATGAAGAAATGAATTATAGCAAAATTTAAAGGATTTTTGCGAATACCGGCAAAGACCTTAGTGTAACTGTCAAAGTCAAAGGGACAGGGAGACAGGAATCGGCATACCCTCCAGAATACACATGCGGATAAAGTACACTCTAGCAATCAAACTGGAGATCGGGCCAGGTGCTCGGAACCGGATTTCCTTGAGCGTCTCTCGCAATGCCTCATACTTCCGCTTCATCTTGAACAACATATTCCGAGACGCCAAAAACATTAGAGTCGGACTTCTCTACATAATTCCTCTCCTAAGCGCATATAGCTATTATAGCTAGATGGTGTTAAAATGGGGGAAAGATTATGTCTGGAGGTTATAAGATGCCTTACTTGAATGTCACAGAGGCAAAAAACAAACTGACAAGCATTAGAAGAGAAGCCTTAACTGGCAGAGAATTTATTTTAGCTGATGCAAAACGTAAAAATGACCCGTTAGTGTCTCTGGTATCTACCAAATTGTTGGATGAACTCTGCGAAAAAAGCCTAACTTTTTCGTTTGAGTGGGTAGATAAACCAACTGACTCGAATAAGACGTATTCCTTATGGAATAAAGAAACCGGCATTTATGGCATAGGTTCGTCTGAAGGTGAAGCCAAAAAAGACTTTCTAAACAATATTCAGGAATATGCTTCAGTATATTTTGAAGATCTGCCATATTATTTAAGTGAGAGAAATCCCAACCGGGAACACTATTGGTATTTGCGGCAGGTGCTTCGCTGTAATGGTGATATGGAAAAACTGTACAACCTTTTCGGATTTAAACCGGAGGCATAATGGGCTACACATTCACATGGGATGATTTAGAACAAATATGTTGTAAACTGGGCATGAAAAGACATGGTAAAAGCTCTATCTGGAAAGGCGTCGGCCCAGATGGAATAATGAGAACTACTACTATTCATGCCAAACACAAAGGTTTGATTGGACCAGGATTGGTATCTAAAATAGCCAAGGAGCAATTACACTTTGAGTCAGTTGAGGAAATGTATAGGTTCTTAAAATGTAAATAATACTATGTCCCCTCACCGAGGGGTTTTTTCTTTGTAAAACCTTAATTGCGACCAAAGGGAATATTAGAAATGTGCTAAGCTCGCCTGGAACTAAAAGAGCCTTCTCCTTAGCCTGAGCAAGATCATAGAGTTTAGTTCAGGCAGGTAGTCCTAAGAACGCGCCTTTGCAGAATGGGGAGTTTCGTAGACGATCTTTCCAGTCAGGGAGGTATCATAGCCACTATGCTGTTCAACCGCCCGTTTAAATGCAATTGAGTTTACAACTGCCTGTATCTGCTGCCATTCAGGCTTTTCTGCTGTTTCCTGAAGAATAACCAGGTCAAACCTTTCTTTAAACAGGGGCACAAAATCCAAACCCATCCTTTGGGCAGCAAATTGAATGCCAATGCCGAAATCAGCTTCTCCATTAGCAACCTTAAGTGCAACTCCCCAATGAGTCTGTTCTTCTATTTCATAGCCCTGAATTTGGCGGACTGGTATGTTGTTTTCCAACAAGTATTGATCTATTCTTAAACGGGTGCCGGAGCCTCTCTGTCGGTTTACAAAGCGACAACCTTTTTTGGTGATATCCTCCCAGGAATTGATATTGTGCTTGTTGCCTGCGGCGACAATCCAGCCCTGGGTTCTTTGAACCAGGTTAACAACCTTATAAGCTTCAGCCAGAAGTATGTGTTCTACGAAGGGTAGATTGTATTCCTGTAATTTTTCATCCCAAAGATGAATGCCGGTTACTTGCGCTTCTCTGTGGTAAAGAGCAACCAAGCCTTGCATACTGCCTTTAAAAACAGTCTTAAGGGAAAGAGAAGAAGAGGAGTGATTTAAAAACTCTGCCAGCAATTCAACAGATAGATCATGGCTGCCCATAAAACAAAAACCATTATCTGAAGATACATCCTCCTGCGCGTCAGAATATCCCCGGGGGCGTTTTTCACCTGAGTCTCCCTGCAAGTAGTGCATTAGCGAATCATAATCAATACGTATTTTTCTTCCAACGCGCCATGAGGGAATTTCTCCCCGTTTGATTAGCTCGTACAGGGTGTATCGAGAAATTTTAAGTATTTGAGCAGCTTCTTCTGGGGTAAGAGGCGGACGTTTAGTAATGGTTATTCGACTCCTTCCGCTTATCAGTAAATGTTCTCGCTTAACAGGATTGCTCATAGGGGTAGCAACTCATAAATCTATCATAATTCATTTTTGCCGATTTTTATTGTACTTTTAACATAACACCAGGGGAGAATCGTGTCAACTTACCTGGGGTTTTGAGATTTCATATATTCCCTTTATTGTTTTTTTTCCTATTTATTTTAAGAATTTGTAGTTACCGTTTCTTATTTAAAATGGCTATCTTTACTAAGTTTCGTTTGTCGCTACTAGTTTTCTCTTCTTTATAATTTTCATGTACGATCGTTGCCTTATCCTTAAAAAAAAAGCTTCCCGCAAAAGCGGGAAGAAAAAGATTGGGATGTATGAAAAGCCTAAGCTTTTTCATCAATAATTATGGCACACAGTCTATAGCATCATGTTGCCAGAGATACTATCAAGACTAGCCTTCGCTGCGATTAATTCCCCAATATATTAATTTCATATTATTTGGCTTAACTAGTTGATTTGATTATCTTTTCTAACCTGTTCTTCTATCCAGCGTTCGATTGCATAATTCAACGGAAGCGTTCTCATATCTTCCCAAAGATAATCCGCAGCATAAAGCATACGCCCATCGATTTCCTTGAAATATTGCCCACAAACCTGACAAACACCTATTTCAATTCCGGGAAACGCCTCGTTTTTGAGATAAAACAATTTCTTGGAATCTTCGCTTCCGCAATACATACATCCGGTTCGCTGTACAGGCCATTCAAAGTTGCATGTGTTACAGTGCATTACTCTTTTCCCGTCCGGTGCGGTCAGAACCGCCAAAGTCGATATTTCGCCGCAAACCGGACAAGCGGCTACATTTTTCTCCGGATTCTCTGATGCGCGGGGATTATACTTTTGCTCCGGTACTCCCTTTTCATTGACGGTCTGGCTAGCCAGTTTAGCTACACCATTAACCGCTATCTGGAGGCGTGTTGCCATTTCTGCTTCCATCATGTTGTTGCCTGACTTCAATTGCTCCCACATTTCCCACAAGTCTGAATCATTGATTTCTACTTTGGCAGAGAGATTTAATCTCTGCCAAAGCTCGATAATTGCACCTTGAGGTAAATCAACAATAGGTAAATATGGAGATTCTTCATTCAGGCTTAAACTAGCAAGCCAGTATGAACCACGTTCCTGCCGCCAGGCATCAACCTCTAGTTTGAGCTGACGATACTTCTGGTAGGCTTGTTCCATATTTTCCGCAACTACCAATTTGCTTTTTCCTGCAGCCATACAAATTCTCCTCTTATCCTTTCATGGTTTCTTTTGCCTCTTCGTTATACCATTTTTCATAGTGCTCATAAGCAAACTTGGCAGGAACCCAACCGGTGAAAATACCCTTTAGAGCCTGGTTTGAATCGGGATGAAGTATTCCCAGATATAAATGGGCAATCAAAAGGGCAGCCATAAAAAGTGCGCAGGCCGCATGTATAGGATACGCCCACTGTAGCAGCAAACTTGGACCTGAAGCAAACCACATAATATAGCCGCTGGTAACAATACAAAGTGTTCCCAGGATGGTAAACATAGAGTTCAGCTTTTCGCCGCCGTTAAACTTGCCCTGGGGCGGGAATGGTTTATGGCCGCCAAAGAATTCTATACCAAAATTCTTGGCATGATCGAAGTCATCTTTACGGAAGTTAATTACGTCTTTAAACCAGCGCCGCATCTGGCGTGCGCCTTGTCCTTTGCCAATGAATCCTATTATCATACCTAACGTAAACAGCACAGCAACGACACGGTGAATATTTCGTGTAACTTGAATCCCGCCGAATACGTTCATGGCCGGCTGAAAAGCGTAGACGAGCACTCCCAGTCCGGTAAAAAGCAACAGCAAAAATGCAACGCCGTGACACCAGTGCACAAAACGCTCTCCCGCGGAAAAACGATATACCTCTTTTGCCATATCTACTTACCTCCTTCGTCGTGGGATGCCGCGATATTTTTCGCTCGGTTGGCATAATTGCCCCTTACTAAATTGACAATAACCCCACAAGTGATAGCTGCAGCCGAAGCGCCAATCGCTATACCACCCAGCGGATAAACTATATCTTTCCAAAGAGTCAAGGATATCGGTGTTGTAGGATTTAAAGGAAGCCCATAAGCATCCGGTCTATCCTGCAGCAGATAAACATAAGTCGTGCCGCCCATCAATTCATTGCCATACAGATGTGCTTTCGGATTGGTTAATTGAAGCTCTGCAACGCGGGCTTGGGCTTGGGGCATTATCTCATCATAATCGCCAAACTGTATCGCGCCGGGCTGGCAGGTTTGAGCACATGCCGGTTTCATACCGCTTTCAACGCGATCAATACAACCGGTGCATTTGTAAGCTTTATTAGCAGCTTCGTCAATCTTGGGAACGCCCCATGGGCAGTTCGCCGCACAATATCCGCAGCCAATGCATTTGTCTTTATCGATCAATGTATATCCCGATTCTGTCTTATAGATGGCCTGGGAAGAACAGGCCTTCATACAAGCTGGATCGGCGCAGTGGAAGCACTGGAGTTTCAGCATATTAAAACGCATTTTTTTATCTTTGTACTCTTCTCTGAACCTGACATAGGTCCAGGTATTGGGTGTAAAGTCAGCCTGGGTCTGATAACTGCTTATGCGTTGTGTCTTTTCAGCCGGAAGATCATTCCACGCTTTGCAGGCTACGGAACAGGCCTTGCACCCAGTACATAATGAGGTGTCAATAAAAACCATTTTTCTCGCCATCGTTAAGCCCTCCTTATGTTGACAAGACAGCATTTATACTCAGGAGTACCCGCTCCGGGATCGCATGCATTCATTGTCACATTATTAGTACTGGGGCCAGGACTCAAGCTGGCAAAGCCCCAGCTCCACGGCATACCGATGGTCTCCTGATCTTTACCGTTGATTTTAAGAGTCTGGATTCGGTCAGTCACCAGGGCACGCACTACTAACTTGCCACGGGCAGAGGATACTTCGACTTCATCCCCTTCTTTAACACCAATTTTATGGGCCAGGTTTTTGCTTATTTCAGCATAAGGCTCAGGCGCTATCTCATTCAGCCAGGGAATGTTGCGGGTAATCGCCCCGGCGCAGAAGTGCTCGACAACCCCATAGGAGGTAAGGACATAGGGATATTCATCCGGGTTGCCAAACTCTTTTGAAACAATCTTGGCGCAAGGATTGCTCTGAACCTCAGGATGCAGAAGATTGGCGGTCGGGCTTTCAATCGGCTCATAGAACTCCGGCATCGGTCCATCAACCGTCATACCTGCTCCACGAATCGGGACGACAGCCGCAGTACCTTCTGGCGCAACTGTACCACTCTTATAAGTAGCTGCGAATAAGCGTCCTACTCCTTCAGGATTCTGTTTGAACCCAATCTTTCCTTCCGGTGTATCAGGACCTTTGGTCTTGTCGACCACATCGGGTCCGTCATTGCCGACCCAGAGATTCTGGACGGGATCCCACCAGATCAGCTTGCGTTTGGAATCGACCGGCTGCCCTTGGGCATCGCAAGAAGCCCGGTTATAGAGAACGCGGATATTGCCCGGCCAGGCAAAAGCATAATCTTTATTCAGGCCCAGACCGGTGGGATCAGCATTGCCCCGGCGGTCTGCCAGGTTTTTGCCTTCCGGAGTTACCCCTGCATATACCCAGCATCCGGTGGAAACCGTGCCAATCGGTGCTGCCAGATATTCGCCTATCGCGGCAATAGGTTTGCCAGTAGTATCGTTATAGCCGCCGAGTTCCTGGAGGACTTTTAATGCGCTTGCTTCATGATCGCCATAATCCCAGTTGGCTTTTAAAATTGGTTCATCCTTGGGGTCATTGCTTCCGCTATAAAGGGCGCGAACTCTCTTGAAGATGTGGTCCAGCATATCCAAATCCGGGTGACAGTCATTGAGGGGTTTTAATGCCACTTCCTTCCACTGGACCAGGCGGGAAGAATTGGTCATGCTGCCGGCCTTTTCATAAACGAAGGCCGCCGGCAGGAAGATTACCTCGGTCGGAATCTTGGCCGGATTTAATCCTTCTTCTTTCCAGAACTGGGCGGTTTCGGTGTTAAATATGTCGGCCACTACCAGCATTTCCAGACTAGATAGGCCTCTAGCCACCAGTTTTCTGTCCGGGATGGAAACCGTGGAGTTGGAGCCCCAGTTGAGGAGAAGCTTAAACTGTCCTTCTTCCATTTTGCTGAAGAACTGGGGTTGAATAGGCATATTTGCTGGATTGTTCTTGGGCAGCCACTGATATCCGTATTCATTTTCGGCGGTAGCATTCGCGCCGAACCAGGCCTTGAGCAGGGCTACTATTGGTTTATACTGGACCGAGCCGTGTTTCGCAGCAAAATCATTCAAGGTCTTTTCTTGATTAGTAGGATAAGGGATATATCCAGGCAAGTTGGCGTTCAGGTTGGCCATATCGGTGGAACCCTGAACATTGGGCTCGCCGCGCAGGGCCTGGATGCCGCCACCGGCCTTGCCCACATTGCCCAGTAGCAATTGGATGATGGCGTAGCAACGAATACCCTGCACCCCGGTGGTGTGCTGGGTCATGCCCAGGGCGTAGAAGATGTTGCCTGGTTTGGCTGCAGCGAAGGTGTCGGCTATCTGTTTTATTTTGGCAACCGGTATTCCGGTGATGTTTGAAGCTACTTCAAAGGTATATCTGGAATAATGGGTTTTGAGTTTCTGGAAAACACAATCCGGATCATCCAGGCTGTCTGCCTTTACCGGTTTACCCTCGGCATCCAGTTGATAGGCCCAGCTTGCATAATCATACTTCCTGGTTTCAGGGTTAAAACCGGAAAACATACCGTCTTTGAATCCAAAATCTTTGCTTATCTTATAAAGCGCATTGGTGAAATTCAAAACATAGAACTCATCATAAAGCCTATTCTCGATGTAATAATTGATCATTGCACCCAGGTAAGCAATATCGGTTCCGGGACGGATCTGGGCGAAGACATCCGCCTGGGAAGCGGTGCGCGTGAAGCGCGGGTCAACAACAATAACCTTGGCGCCTTTCGCCCGGGCGCGGTTAACCCATTTCATAGCAATGGGATGGCATTCCGCACAGTTGCTGCCTGCGATCAAGAAACATTCGGAGTTTTGCATATCCTGCCAGGAGTTGGTCATGGCGCCGCGTCCAAATGAAGGTGACAAACTAGCCACCGTGGGCGCGTGTCAGATACGGGCCTGGTGTTCGTGGAATGGTGTCCCGATCAGGCGGGCAAGTTTGGAAAGCAGGTAGCTTTCCTCATTATCAACCTCGGCCGAACCTATCATACAAATGCCTTCCGCCCGATTCACGGTAACGGTTTCTTTGGCTCCGGTCTTGGCATTCGTAATCTCCTCGGTGCTCGTCCAGGTCTTATCTCTGACTTCCTTGATTTTCTTGGCAATACGATCATAAGCTTCTTCCCAGGTAATATCCACGAATTCGTCAGAACCCGGAGCACGATAAAGCGGATTTTTCGGACGTTCCGGAGAATAGGCCACCTGCGCCAGGCTTGCCGCCTTGGGGCAAAGGGTACCTTCGTTGATGGGATTGTCCGGGTTCCCATCAAGGTGGACCAGTTTTCCATCCTTAATATGCAGGAGAAGCCCGCATCCACCTGAGCAGAAGTGACAGATGCTGGGTATCTTTGTGCACCCTGCCAGCTTCAGTGCGTGCCCGTGTGCGGCAGTTGCTTCCAAGTCAAACCCCAAGCCGGAAGCAACCGCGGCAACGGAGAGACCTGAAAGCTTCAGGAAACCACGACGAGTAAATTTCATAACCAATCTCTACCTCCCTTAAAAACTACTACTACCAGCAGATACTCTTTTTGCCAGAGTACCTGATTGCATTTATGGGATAAGCAAAAATGCCTCCAGCAAAGGCCAGGGGCATAAAAAAATATTTTTGGATTTTATGCCCATTATGGCCCAGCAAGTACTACCTGCTTTGAACCAGGCTTTTTAGGCTCCTTTCCAAAAATACGGGGAGGCACAATCGTTTCCAACTATACCCAGAGGCCTAGAAACCATGGCTTTGCTTTAGGTCTAAAGGCTTGGAGCTATACAATTGTCTTAATCATACGCCAACCATACACAGAATAATACACCGTATGCTATATACATCCAACTATCTCAAACACAATATAACATAATGCTATTATTTTGTCACTAAAAAAATTAAACATAATTATTTCATATTAAGCCTAACAATTTACTATAATGGATGTATAATAAATAAAGAAATATATACTGAGGGTTTTAAAACATCGGGGGATATATTTCACCTCTTTATAGAACAAAAAAGGAAATGCGCGATAAATGAGGTAGGTTATTTATGAGTAGACTACAGTTGGTTAATGATAAGATATTAGAAGCTGTTAGTTTAGATAAAGCTGTTGATATAAGCTGTGAAAGCATTCAAGCCCTGGACACCGAGTACCTGCACATCGATAATGCCTATATGCGGGTGGCCGCGGATAATATAGCCAGCTTTATTGATATACCCAATTTTGACCGTTCGGCAATGGATGGCTATACGATTGGCAAGACTGATCTTAAAAGACTGCAAACCGGACGATCGTTGCGTTTGAGAGTAGCTTCTATTATCGGAGCTGGTTCAATTGAAAACAGGCCAACAAGGCCCGGGGAAACCTGTAGAATTATGACCGGGGCTTTGCTTCCAGAGGGCAGCGTTGCCGTTATCAAACAAGAGGACGTTGAGATAATAAATGAAAACTATATAATTGTCAGCATCAGGCCGCGGCGGGGTGAAAATATACGAAGAGCCGGCCACGAATTGATGGCTGGAGATAGAGTTGCCGCCAAAGGGCAGGTTTTAAAAGCGGAAATCCTGGAAAGAATAGCCGCCTGTGGCATAGAAAGGGTGCCGGTATACAAAGTGCCTCGTGTATATATTATAGACACGGGAAATGAGTTGCTTTTACCCGGGTCCCCCATCAAAACAGGATGCATATATTGCAGCAACCGGAGCCTATTAGCATGCAAAATAAACAGCAGCAGAGCTTTACCGTCGCTGTCGCCTTCTGTAATTAATGATGACCTGCACACCATTATAGCTGCAATAAAAAAGGCGGCACGGGTCTCTGATATGATAATAATCAGCGGGGGGACCGGCAACGGCCTTTTCGACTTGGTTCGCAACGCGTTCGAGTATTTGAATGCCCAGCTTCTTTTCAAAGGTATAAACGTCTTTCCCGGCAAAAATACTTCGGCCGCCCTTCTTGATGGCAAACTTATTTTCAATCTGTCCGGCAGCCCCTCTGCAGCCGGAATATTGTTTGAAGCTCTGGTAAAACCGGCCCTGCTTAAGTTAAAAGGAGAGTTATTGTATAAAGGTGATTGGTTTAATATAGAGCTGGCCAGTCCCATTGAACATTTAAAGTCGGGGCGCAGCCTGCACCGAGGAGAAATGATTATTGAACAGGGCCATGCCTACGCCCTGCCGGTAAACCGAAAAGATATTAATACGGGAAATATTCCTTTACTGTTAGATGTACATAAAAGGTCGGGGGAAGAACCCGTCATGGTTAAAGCTAAATTAATCGTAGATTAAGACACAAGCATCAGCGCTCCTTACCCCTCACTCCTCACTTTTCTCATTAATCATTTTTATTGCCCGAACTTATAGCACAAGATTGTGTACCGGGGGTTTATGGCCCCCGGTACATAATAAACATAATCTGGGATTATAGAGCATTAATTAAACTTGGCTGTATAATCGTTTCTAAAATGCTTTAAGGTTGTTAGCACTGGAGCCGGAGCCGCCTGTCCCAAACCACACAAGCAGGCTTTGGACATAACGCTTCCCAGTCTCTCCATAAAGTCTAGATCGCCGGCAACTGCTCCGCCGTTTTTCACCCGGTGCAGCATTTCATGCATGCGCTGAGTTCCCTCCCGGCAGGGGGTGCACTTGCCGCACGATTCATGAGCAAAGAACTTGCTTATGCGATCAATTACATCGACTATATCCCGGGTCTCATCCATTACGAAGAAGGCTCCTGACCCCAGGGTAGCGCCAATGGCTGACATGGAATCGAAGTCGATCGGGGTATCGAGCAGTGATTCGGGTATGAATCCGCCAGATGTTCCTCCTATTTGCACCGCCTTGAACTTTTTGCCACCGGCAATTCCTCCGCCAAAATCGTTCAATACCTGGCGGATGGTGGTGTTAGTAGGCACTTCAATAACAGTGCGGTTGACAATATCTCCCGTCAAGGTCATGACTTTGGTTCCTGGATAGCCCGCCGCGCCAATGCCTTTGTACCAATCCGCGCCCTTGTCAACAATGGCGGGAATATTGGCAAAGGTTTCTACATTGTTGACAATAGTGGGCTTGCCCCACAAGCCGATAACCGGTGGAAATGGGGGCTTGAAGCGGGGTTCACCCCGGTGCCCTTCTATAGACTCAATAAGTGCGCTTTCTTCGCCACACACATAGGCCCCGGCTCCCATGCGCACTTCGATATTGAAGTCGCCCAGGAGGCCCTTTTCACTGGCCTGGGCTATGGCTTTATTGAGGATTTCCACAACGTAGGGATACTCGCCCCGGCAGTAGATATAGCCCTTATTGGCTCCTATTGCATACCCGCAAATAGCCATCCCTTCCAGGACGCTCTGCGGGTCATTCTCCATGATAATCCGGTCTTTATAAGTTCCCGGCTCACCCTCATCGGCATTGCAAATAACGTATTTCTGATCGGCCTTTACGCCGTAGGAAAAACCCCATTTCATACCAGTGTTAAATCCGGCGCCGCCACGGCCCCGTAATCCTGACTTCTTAACCTCTTCAATCAGATCTGGCTGGCTCATGCTCTTAGCTTTGGCTAAGGCTTGATATCCGCCCACCTGGGTGTAACTATCGATGTTCAACGGATCAACTTTGCCGTAATTGCGCAGTACTATGCGCATTTCCTCGGCCATTTTTTACCCTCCCTTCTTTACTTGTACTCTGCGAGGATAGCAGCAACCTTATCAGCTGTTACATCCCCATACGGTTGACTGTTGATTGTTATAACCGGTGTGGCCTGGCACTGCCCTACACACTCGGCAAATTCCAGAGTGAATTTGCCATCAGGGGTGGTTTCCCCCATTTTGATACCCAGTTCCTTTTCCAGAGCAGCCACAACCTTATCAGCACCCGCGATATGGCAGGGTGCGCTTTCACAAATACGAATGACATTTTTGCCCCGGGGGCCAACCTGCAAATAGGAATAAAAAGTAGCAACTCCGTAGGCCTTGGCCTTGGGCATATCAAACACTTGAGCCGCATAAACCACCGCGTCCTCAGGGATGTAGCTGTATTCTTTTTGCACTGCATGATATGCTTCGATAATACCGCCGGGAACTTCTTTATAGGCGCTGATAATTTCTCTGTAATCTGCCATTGCTTATTCACCTCCAACCTTATTGGGTTTGGACTAGATTCTATTTACATACAAATATTAACGTCTTTTTGCGGATGATTTTGGCAAAACCATCTCGAACGCGGCCGCTGTTTAACTGGCCTCCTATACCTTTTCGAGCTTTACAGCACACACTTTATATTCACCGGTTCCAGTAATCGGATCCAGGTGATGGCTGGTTAGGGCATTGGTCGGGGTAGCATTATAATGGAAAGACATCCATATCACCCCTGGCAACACTCTATCGGTTACTTTGATTTGAGTTATCGCTTCCCCACGACGGGAGGTGACTTTAACCTGGCCGCCAGTTACCACGCCCAATTTATCAGCATCAACCGGGTTGAGTTCCGACATCTCCTTGTTCCAAATGCTGCTGATGCCTTTGGAATACGGAGTGGTTACATTATAATGCTGCAGTATTCTGCCGGTGGAGAGTAGGAACGGGTATTCGGCATCGGGTATTTCACCTGGCGGTATATGCTCGGAAGGCTGGAACAGACCGAGACCGCGGGTAAATTTGCCAACATGCAGAACCGGGGTACCAGGATGGTCTAAGCTGGGGCAGGGCCACTGCAGGCTGTTCTCCTGGTCTATTCTCTCAAAATTGATGCCCGCCATGGAGGGCGACAGGGAAGCCATCTCATCCCATATCTCCTTGGGGCTGTTATAATTCAAGGGATAGCCCATAGCAACAAACATCTGACAGATAGTCTGCCAGTTGGCCTGACCGGGGATAGGTTCAATTGCCTTGCGAACCCTTTGGACGCGCCGCTCGGTATTGGTGAAGGTACCATCACACTCGGCAAAACTGGCCGCCGGCAGAATTACATCCGCATAAGCGGCAGTCTCAGTAAGGAACAGTTCATGAACCACCAGGAATTCCAGTTTTTCTAAAGCACCTCTGATGTGATTGGCATCCGGATCGGTCAAAACCGGATTTTCGCCCAGAATATACATGGCTTTCACTTTGCCTTCATGAGCCGCTTCAAACATTTCCGGAATCTTGAGACCTACTTTGGGTGACAGGCTCGCTTCCCAGGCCTTTTCATGTTTTTCCCGTACTGCATCCACACCTACGGCCTGGTAGCCTGAATACACATTGGGCAGTGCGCCCATATCGCAGGCGCCCTGAACGTTGTTCTGGCCGCGCTGTGGGCAGACTCCGGTTCCCGGGCGGCCCAGGTGTCCGGTCAGCATAGCCAGGTTGGCACAGCTCATAACATTACGGGTTCCGCAGATATGCTCGGTAATACCCAGGGTGTAGAATAACATGGCCTTATCGGTGGTAGCATAGAGGCGGGCCACGGCGTACAGATCATCCACTGAGATGCCGGTAAGCTCGGAAACCCGTTCCGGAGTGTAGGACTCCACAATAGCCTTGAGTTCTTCATAGTTCTCGGTGCGTTCTTCTATGAATGTCTTGTCTTCAAGGCCTTCCTTGATAATAATGTGCATTAAGCCATTCAGGAGAGGTATATCAGTACCCGGTTTCAGACGCAGCCAGTAGTCGGCTTCATCAACCAGGTCGATATGGCGTGGGTCACATACTACCAATTTAGCACCCCGACGGGCCGCCTGTCTCATCTTGTAGCCAATTACCGGATGAGCTTCGGTAGGATTGGTTCCAATCAGGAACATGAGCTCAGCCTCGTTGGTAATATCACTGATCGGGTTTGTCATAGCGCCGCTTCCAAAAGTAGTGGCCAGACCGGCCACGGTGGGCGCGTGTCAGGTACGGGCGCAATGGTCAACATTATTGGTCCCCATTACGGCACGGCTGAACTTGCCAACCAGGAAGTTTTCCTCATTGGTGCAGCGAGCCGAACTCAAAGCCGCAAAAGAATCGGGGCCGTATTTTTCCTTGATCTCTTTAAAACGCGTAGCAATTAAGCTAAAAGCCTCATCCCAGGAAGCAGGTTCAAATTGTCCATTCTTCTTGATCAACGGAGTAGTCAGCCGGTTTTCGTTATAGATGAAGTCCCAGCCAAAGCGTCCTTTAACGCAAAGGCTGCGTTGATTAACGGGCGCATCCGGATTTGACAGGACGCCTATTACCTTTCCGTCTTTGACCGCCAGATCGAAATTACATCCGGTGCCGCAGAATGGGCAGGTGGTCCTAACCCGTTCAATATCCCAGCGGCGTCCCTGACCAACCATGGTCTTTTCGGTCAATGCCCCGGTTGGGCATACGGCTACACACTGCCCGCAGAATACGCAATCGGAATCGATGTAGTCGACATCCCCGGCAGTGGTTGCCTTGCGGTGGAAGCCCCGCTTCAAATAAGACAGGTTATCCGCACCGGTCAGTTCTTCACAAGCTCTGACACAGGCGCCGCATAAAATGCACTTGTTCAGATCTCTTACTATGAAGGGATTACTGTCGTCGATCGCATAGGCATGCTTTTGGCCGACAAAGGGACTTCCCTTAATCCCATAACGATAGCAATAATCTTGCAGCTTGCAGGCGCCTGCTTTTTCACAGGTCAAGCAATCCAAGGGATGGTTGGCAATCAATAATTCCAGGATCGTCTTGCGCGCTTCCATTACTGCTGGCGATTCAGTCTCGACTTCCATTCCCTGGAACACCGGTGTTACGCAAGATGCCGGCAACAGGCGGTTGCCTTTTACTTCCACCACGCACAAGCGGCAAGCGCCCAGGGGGCTAAGCTCCTTGTCATAGCACAATCTGGGTATCTCGATACCAGCCAGTTCAGCTGCTTGTAGAATGGTACTTCCTGCCGGAGCCTCTACCTCCTTTCCGTTAATGATGAGTTTTACCAAATCCACCACTATCACTCCTTCCATTTTTTTAGGCAACAAAAAAACCCCCACACTGAAACAGGGGGTGCCTTCCAAGATAATTTGGAATTGAACTATAAGGCAACTTTTCCTTGATTCAGGGCCCCATTTTTGAGTATAAAATATCAGGCCTAACCAGATTCCTTTGCGGAAACCCGGCAATGCTTGATACTTTCACCGCCGAACCCCTTTCCAAGGTTTAACGACAAGAAATAATAATCACGCTTCCCCTAATTAAAAAGAAAATTGAAATCTTGAGACAGATGGACGCTGATTTTTATGATTAACGCTGATATTAATCTGAGTAAATCACCCTGCAGGTACTCCTGATGTTCCGCCCCGGGTGTCACTATTAAAGTTGCAGTGTCCAATAATTCCCTGTAATACCCTCATTTTCGTCGGTGGTTGTGGCCCCGGCCATAGGGGGTTAGTATGAAAAAGCGTGATATAAATACAATACCGCTCCTTTCATCATGATGGAGGCAAACCTGTTTCCCTGTTTACCCTAACGGCTAAGCCACCATGGCATTTCGCTTTAGGCGGGATAGCTCGGAGTTAAGCTCTTGAAAGCATGTTGAGTTTTTTATATTGGATTAAAAAACAAGCCTCTTAAATATTTTATATTCGACTCTTAAATAAAACTTCCTGCTAATTTTACAACTAGATTAATAATACTTTTTACAAACCCAACGTAACTCAATTATATCAAACATAATTTTTCCGATTCAACATACACTTGTAAACCTGCCACGTGATTTAACCTAGTCCATATGTCTCCATCAAATACCTCGCAGCCAATAGCGCATATATCACATTGCATATTATGGCCTTCCAAATAATATCCACTTTCTGATTAATTTTGGTAGCGTGGCAAAAGTATCTTTAGTTTTAGCTCTGGTAATGAGTATTTAGCTTGGTAGGATGCAGTAATAACTCGATATGTAGTCAACTCATATAGTTGAAAAATGAATCCTGCAAGGTAAGAAGATGACACTTATTCTACATTGAATATATAGCGTCTACTTTTGGTGAAAAAGGCGAAAGGCCTTAAATTAAATCTGATTAATATAAGGATTATCTTCTACTTATTGTGTTGTTGCAATACACTATCTGCAAAACCGCTACGTTTAATATCCACTGCAATTTCGCTGTCCACATACTCAATAGCACCAGTCCAGCAGAACTTAACACACTGAGGATCGCCTCCGCAGAGATCGCACT